>OLOF01000516.1_pt1 | contig 16181 bp, 14 predicted proteins | sample 1643121 | NCBI WGS metagenome assembly OLOF01 (sample SAMEA3136677, study PRJEB25190) | human gut metagenome | biome: human gut; feature: human-associated habitat; material: faeces | place: Austria | collected 2013
TAAGGTCAAGAGTGCTGGCTTTTCCAACTGGATCCGGTATCTGACAGGCTTTTTTGCGGAGACGGGTAACTGCATTGTAAAAACAGCTGGGAGATATCCCATGTTCATTACACCATGCAGCATCTGTCAGGCCACTTTGTCTGCATTCGGTGACCAGTTCCATCCATTCGTCCAGGGAACGTCCTGGAGCACGTTTATTACTCATAATGAAACCTCCAAATATAGTAAATTTCTATCTCCTATCAAGCGGAGTGTAGTAAAAATCTATTTGCTATCATTATGAGTTCAAAAACGTAGACAGTAAAGCTACCCAAGATTTAAGCGCTTACGTTGGAAGCTGTAGGGCATTTTATATTTTATAATCCAATATAATTAAAAATATTTCGCATAACTCATAAATATTTGTCGAAATATGTAAAATGATGTGATATAATAGAAAAAGTTATTTTTTGAGTATTGGTTGGGAAAATTTGAGTAGTATAACAAAATGCTAGAGTGGAGGAAATTAAGAATGGCAGTCTCCTACAAAAAACTTTTTAAAATACTGATTGATCGTGATTTGAAAAAGAAAGATTTATGTAGAATGACGGGCATTAGTGCCAGTACAATAAGTAAAATGGCTAAAGACGAAAAGGTTTCGATGGATACAGTTTCACGCATATGTGAAAAATTGCAGTGTACTTTTGACGATGTTGCAGAGATTGTGCCAGAGAAAAATTTTTGTGCTGGGTCAGATAAAAGTAATATTTAGGTTTGCTAAGCTGTTGAAAAGGTTTTGCCATCAACGTTGAAGGCAAAATAATGAAAGGAGAACAAAATGGGGAAATTTGATCTTCCGAAATATGATGATTGTCGAAGATGGATTCAGAAGAAGAGTGAAAAAAAAGTTGATTGGGACGTTATTTTATTGGCTGGCATGAAAGACGATCAGGAACTTCAATTATTTCTGGAAAGAAGAGAAGTGGAAGATGACTGGCCAAGACTTTCAGTCTATGCTTGGAAAATGCTTGTAGAAGAGGTCAGAGAATATGAGAAAAAGCAGGAAAGTTTGATTTTTCGAGGGAATGACGGTGCTTTATTTGATCCAAACCAGGACAATGGGCTGAAAATACCTGAAAACGAAAGATCCTGTTGGCAGTTATATAAAAATGGACTTGGTTGGAAACCAGAGGCAATAAAGAATCTGGAAGATGCTACATATGGAATACTTCGCCGTTTAAGTTATGATACAAAATCTTCAGGGGCGATTAAGGGATTGGTAATCGGACATGTACAGTCTGGAAAGACAGCGAATATGGAAGCATTGATGGCCATGGCGGCTGATCATGGATGGAATATGTTTATTGTTTTATCTGGAACCATCGAAAGTTTACGCTTACAGACTTTGAAACGAATGCAGAAAGATTTAAATAAAGAAGGCAATCTTATATGGCGTGGAGTTGAGCATCCGTCAAAAAGATCGCAGTATGGGGAAAGGGCACAGGATCTTCATTTTGAACCGGAATCACCGAGTAGATATTTTACTGTTTGCTTAAAAAATGCCAGTCGATTGAAAAAACTGATTGATTGGATTCATGCTGACAAAGCTTCTCATGACTTAATGAGAATATTGATTATTGATGATGAAGCTGATCAGGCAAGTATCAGTAATACGGCAACAGAGTATAAAAAGGAGCTTAAAGAAAGGAGAGGAATCAATAAACTGATTGTCAATCTTGTAGATGACAAGCATCATAAAGAAGAAAATACAAATGGATGTGCGGCGTCCATTAATTACGTAATGTATACGGCTACACCATATGCGAATTTTCTGAATGAAGCAACAGAGGATTCTCTATATCCTAAAGATTTTATCTGGACATTGAAAACATCAGATGAATATATTGGGCCAAATCAGATTTTTGGCTTTAATGATCCTGAAAAAACGGATGGACTTGATATAAAGCGCACAATAACAGACGATGATCTTGATAAAATTATTGATCTGTATGAAGGCATAGATAATAAGCTTCCGGAATCTATGAAGGATGCAATTGCATGGTTCCTTTGTGCAGTTGCTACTATGCGGAATTGGGGATATAAAAAACCGATCAGTATGTTGGTACATACCAGTCAGAAACAGGCGTTTCATGATGCTGTAGCAAAGGCTATTTCAAATTGGATAAATACTACAGACACAGAGAGCATTGTTGAGCGGTGCAGGGAGATATATTACAGAGAAACAACAAGAGTAACCAAGGAAAAATGGTTGGAACAGTTCCCGGATTATGGAGTACCTGCAGAGAAAATTAACAATTATCTGCCGTTTGAAAAAATTCTTCCGGAAATTTACGAGCTATTAGCTGAACAAATCAGACACATAAAACTGACGGATGAAGGAGACTTCCGTTATCATAGAAGTCTTCATTTGGTTATTGATAACTGTTCTAAAAATGGTATTCATAATGATGACGAATATATCAGATTAGCGTATCCTGATCCGGATATGAAACCATATCCTACACCTGCACCAGCATTCATAATTGTGGGAGGAAGTACATTGTCCAGGGGATTAACCATAGAGGGACTTGTAAGTACGTTCTTTCTTAGAGCATCCTGTCAAGCCGATACATTGATGCAGATGGGGCGATGGTTTGGATATCGAAGACAGTATGAGCTTATGCCAAGAATATGGATGACTGATGATACCAGAGATAAATTCAGATTTTTATCTGAATTAGAGATTGATCTCCGTGAAGATCTAAAGAAATATATGATTTCTGGTGTTCGTCCTATTGAGTATGGACCTAGAATTTTATGTTCACCAAAAGTTTCCTGGCTGAAACTTACGTCAAAAAATCACATGAAAAATGCAAAACCCGCTGAAATGGATTTTTCAGGAGCGCATCCACAGACGGTTATTTTTGATGATGATGAAACTATACAGCGTAATAATCTCAGGATTACTATTGATTTCCTTAATCTTCTTGGAGAACCTCAGAAGGAATCTTATGATCACACAGCGCTTTGTTGGAAAGATGTATCTTTGGATACTATAATGAAGAACCTGTTAATAGATAAATTCAAGTTCTCAGATAGATCACGCGTATTTAATGAAATAGGAGCATTCTGCGAGTGGATCAAACAAATATCAAAAGATGGGGCACTTGAAAAATGGAGTGTTGTTGTGGCCGGAACCGGGATAAAAAAACCGGAAGTCGCCGAAGATCAAATATGGTGGAATATTGCGGGGCGCTCATTAGCTAAAGTAAACCGTAGCAGAAAACCACCAAAGAGCGATTTAGATAAAACAATTGATATTGGTGCATTAAGGGCCTTGAAGGATATGGTAGCAGATATCGATGATAAATTTATTGATAATAATACGAAGATCAGAAAACAGGTAGATGTGGATAGGATAAGAAAAAAAGCAGGAATGGATAAAGTGCCGATGCTTATTATTTATCGAATAAATGGAATGTCAAAAAAACGTGTCAGTACAGATGAACATGAACGTATCGATATGAATAAGCCATATGATATTATCGGTATTCAGGTTTGTATTCCGGGTGATCAAATTAATAAAAATTTCTGTAAGAAACTGACTATTCATTTACCACTAAAGGATAAGGAAGATGAGGCTGAAGAGATTATATGAAAATAGAAATCGCTGAACATAGTCGGATGAGTGAGAGTGGGAGTTCACTATTACGATTGATCCAGAATCAAGATATTCCATTGCTGGATTTAATTGTAAGAGAGTCCATTCAAAATTCTCTTGATGCGACAAACGGAAAAAATAAATGTGTTGATGTAGATATTACTGTTGGCGAATTTCGCTCAACAGAATTAAATCGACATTTTGAACGGATTGAGAAGGGGCTTAATAAGCGATTCCCTTTGGGAAAAGAAAATTATAGCTTTATGAGTTTCAGGGATAGTAATACGGTAGGGCTGACAGGACCGATAAGATACGCCGATGTCAGAAATAATGTATTTGGTAATCTGTTGAAACTTGTCTATGAAATATGCAAGCCGCAACAGAATGAGGGGGCTGGTGGATCGTGGGGGCTTGGGAAGACAATTTATTTCAGGTTAGGTATCGGTTTGGTGTTGTATTACAGCAGAATTTATCAAGATGGAAGATATCAATCTCGATTGGCGGCCTGTCTTGTGGAAGATGAGACAAAAGCCGACTCATTAATCCCTTATACTAGTGGAGTGAAACGAGGGATTGCATGGTGGGGAAAGTCTGACGGGATTAGCTCCAAAACGACAATACCTCTTGATAATGAAAAGGAAATTGAAAAAATATTATCTGTGTTTGGCCTTGATTTGTATGGAAGTGAAGAGACAGGAACTACTGTGATTGTTCCGTATGTTGATAAGAGAGCATTACTGGCTGAAGTATATGCAAATAATGAGAGTGCAGAACAAAAACCGTATTGGGCTAATTCGATAGAAGAATATTTGAAGGTTGCGATTCAAAAGTGGTATGCACCAAGGCTATCGAATGCTTTATACCCTTATGGTGCGTATTTATCTGTTCGAATTAATGGAAAAAAGGTAAAAGTTTCTGAAATGTTACCCATGTTTAGATTAATCAGAGACCTGTATATTTTAAGTCAAGGTGGAACAACAGAAAATACATCGCTGGTAAAAGAACAGAATATGGAATGTAATGTAGTAAGTGTTGATTTGAGGGGAGTATTAAATTCTACTTCCGCTGGAAAACTTGCTTATGGCAAATTTTCCAGGACGCAGATGCTTATGGATCCGCCAGATAATCAGAAATCACCATATCAACAGATTTCTAATATAGTTGTTAATATGGATGGTGGTAATGTACCTATAATTATGTTTACCAGAAGGCCAGGGATGATTGTTGGATATGATTATGATAGTACATGGACGCATAGGATGCCTAAATCTGCCCCGGATGAGTTTATTGTCGGTTTATTTGTGGCTAACTCGGAAAATACACTGAAAAATATCATAGATGCAAGAACAGGTATGTCGATGTCTTTGGAAGAGTATATTCGTCAAGGCGAAAAGGCAGATCATGCCTCTTGGACTGACCGGAATATTCAAGGCAACAATCCAAGAATTATTTCTAACATCCAGAAAAATATAATTAATAAAATCAGAAAGCAGTATACAGAGGTAGTAACAGAGAATACAGAACGTCAGAATATTGGCCTGGGACATGCACTGGCAAATTTACTTTTGCCTCGAGATGACTTTGGAGGAATATCTACACTTCCACCAAGACCTACTGATCCTTCAGAAAATATTTCTAAATCAAGAGGCAGAAAAAGCAATTTGCAAATAATAGGACAACCAGATTTCCAATCAGGAAAGGTATCTATAGCTTTTGAAATTAACCTGGTAAATAAGGTATGCGAACTTGTATTACAGATTGTTACAGACTTCAAGAGATATGACGCTGATCTTTGGGAAAAAGAAATAGGGAAACAGTTTCCTATTGTATTTTCACAAATGACAATAAGTCAGATGTCTACCTCGGGAAAAGGTCGTCCTGCTCAATGTGAAATTAATCTGGATGAAAAATGTATTCGATCGGAAAATGAGCAGTTGGTTGTGGAATATCGTGCCTCAAATAGATTCAGACAGAATTGTTATATCTCTGTCATACCCCGTAATTTTAAAGGGAAAATTAAGGGAAGGATTACCTTTACGGTATCCGATCCGCGTATTCGAGGCAGTCTGGAGATTAAGGAGATGAATTGATGAGTGAAGCATTGAATTTTTATCCTACGTTAAATGAGAGCCAATTTGTTAACATAGGTTATACAACAGATATACCAGAGTTCTCATATACAGAAAACTATGAAGAGTTTCCTTTATCTCTTGAGAATATAACAGAAAATACGAGGAACTTTAATGGAAAATTAAAGGATGCGAGGTGTACATGGTATCCTGATACACATGATTTACTGATACATAAAAAATGTAGAATACTTTCAGCCTATTCTATTTTTGGAAAAGGCGGAATTACAGCAACAACTTCAACAATTGGAATAGCATTAAGATGGATTTCGTCAAAATCCGATGAGAGGGGAGTTATTCCTTTTGGAGTTATCAAAAAATCAAATTGCGCATCAGAATTTGAGCTTAATTATAAGTTTGATAAAGGAATGCTAAAAGGAAGTCTGAAACTTCAGACTATTCTATATTTATGCAATCCGGGAGTATGTTCTGAAGAAGAAAGCTATTTTGCCCAGCAACCAGGAACCGTGTTGGGAATCCTTGATCAAGCGGAAATTTACATTGACGGAAATGGTTCTGTTTTTCCTATAGTTTCTGTTGAAGCACCTGGGAAGGCATTATGGTCTGTGTTTTACAATGATATGTGTGACCCACTTCATGATTTGTTTGATGAAGAAAATGTTGAAATACGCCTTAACAGAGCACATCCAGCTTATGAAAGTTTAAAAATAGAAACTTCCTTAGTTGAATCACCGATGTTTCTAGAAGTGTTATCGGCAGCATTATTTGTTATTGTGATATCCGTAAAGGAGAGTATTGGCGAAGATTGGGAAAATGTTTTAAATGGGGATGATTTTGAAACAGGTACAATAGCAGATGCCATACATCATTTTGTTAAAGATTTGCAGTGGGATATTTCAAGCCCGTCCCGGCTTGCTGAGTCGATAAAAAACTTCTTTGAAAAAAATGGAGCAGGAGTTGAATAATGAAGTGGAAAGAATTAACTGTAGAAGAAGCTCATGAAAGGTTTCAGACATATTGTGTGACCAAAGATTTTGAATTTTCAAGCGATTATTCTGAGGTAAGAAAAGATTTATGTATGATATTTGAAGCAGCTCTTGATGAAATAGGCATTTCAGATACGGAAATATCTCAAAGGAATAATTCATATCAATTGGATTTGAGGTTTGGTATTAAGTTATATGAACATTTAATAGTAAGTATGGGATGAATGTACGTTTGGCATCAACTGCTGGAATTTGGCGTTATTTGAGTGTGAATGTTGTACCAGATCTTGTAGAGAAAAGATACGGAATAGATCATCCAGATAGATTTTGGAAAAAAGCTAAAAGGTTATGGTTACGAGTCTTATGGTGGTATATTCATCTTTCCTGGCAAGGAACAGAAGCTGAAACGTTGAAAATTCTTAAAGATAATAGTACAGATGAGATTCTTCAGCTAGTGGATCGCTGTGGGCGTGGCGGATACCGGGTCAATTTATATCGGGCTTTAATGAAGAAAAATGGAGAATTAGATCCATTTGAACGACGAAAGAAAGAACTGTTCAGAAAAATGATGGTATTGAACACTGCCCGAGTTCAGGTTGTTGAACCTGCGTTGGCAGAGCGTGGTGAAGAAGGGTATGTGGAATCCCTTTGTGATTATATTATGTAATTTATTTGGAGATTAATCAGGATGAATATCATAGAAAGAATACAGGATAATTTTGCAAGAGGCTTTTTTGGTAAAGCTATGAAGATTCCTGAGTTACCTGAGGAATGTATTGCATGGACTTTGAAACAGAATGGGTGGATAGGAGTTGCAGTTCCGATAAATGAGTACAGGCCATTTTCAGAGAAGTTTGCACATGTGCAGATTATCTCTGAAAAAGGGGCTCGGATTAATGGAAAAGAGTATAATTTACTCATGTTAATTTGCACTGATATGGAATTGCGTCGAGAATTTGCGACGATATGTAGTCAGTTTGTTGAACCGGGAGTGAATGGAACGCTGAGAGCACAGTTGATTGCTGATCCGGAAACTTGGTGGAAACAGTGGAGAGCCCTTCTGGGCAATACGATATCCAGTAATGAGCCATACCCTGTTTTGGGTGAGCTTGTTATGTTGGAGTACTTACTTGAAAAGCATGAAAGAGTTAAATGGACTGGAAAGGATAATGCTACACATGATCTTGAATTACAGGATAGTAGCATCGAGGTAAAATCAACTACAAAACGATATGGATATGAGGTTACTATCAGTAGTATTTATCAAATGATACCCGCTGGAAAGCCTTTGTATCTTGCATTCATCAGATTTGAGAGATCTACGTTAGGACGAAGTATTGATGATGTTGTTAAGAGTTTGATTAATTTGGGATATTCAGAAGCTGATCTTGAGAAAACGTTAAAATCGGCTGGGCTTGAAGAAGGATGTACTGCGAGAAATTATAAATATAAGATTATTGAAACAAAAAAATATTGTGTTGACGAGAGTTTCCCTTCTGTTACAGTGAATTCGTTTAAGGGTGATCGATTACCGGATCATGTTATAAAGTTTTCCTATACTATTGATCTTGCTGGAATATCGGGAACGAAAATTATATAGTACAGAGGGGAAGATGATGTTCAATATTGTTGAATTTTTTAGCGGCATAGGCAGCCAAGCAAAGGCCTTAAAAAATCTTGGTATACAGATTAATACTTTAGGAACCAGTGAATGGGATGTGCATGCGATTGTTGCTTATGATTTGATACATAATCAGAATGCGGTAGAACTTCCGGAAGAAATACAGAATATGTCTAAAGAAGAGCTGCTAAATAAACTCAGGAAATTTACATTTAGCAATTCGGGTAAAAAGGAATTGGAATACAGTTCCTTTAAAACGTATTCTGTTGATGTGCTCAGACGAATATATCTAAGTATTGTGAGAAATAGAAATTATGTGGATATCAGCTCGCTTAATGGAGAAGAAATGGACGATGGTATTGATTTGTTAACATATTCTTTCCCTTGTCAGGATTTATCTAATGTGGGAGCATTTCATGGATATAACAAAGGTATAGATAAAAATTCCGGAAGCCGATCCAGTCTTCTTTGGCAGGTGGGAAGAATCCTTACTGAAATGAAGAATTCTGGGAAAAACTTGCCTAGATTTCTTCTTATGGAAAATGTTCCAACTTTGCTTTCAGACAGACATTTTTCTAATTTTTCAACTTGGATTTGCGACTTAAAAGAATTAGGGTATATAAGTAAATATTATCAGTTAAATGCTTCTGACTTTGGATTACCACAGAATAGACCAAGATTACTAATGATCAGTGTATATGTAGGTGACGATGAGGAGAAAATGCAGCTTGTTCTGGACTATTTCAGAATGAAAAGTGAAACCGAGGTTATACAGGACTATAAATCATCTAAGTTTTTTCGAGAGATATTGGTGGAAGAGTTACTACGTACAGATTATAACAATCAAACACTGTTTGATGAAGCAGTTGATTGCACTCCTAATGATACCGCATCGAGACGGAAGATATGGGATGAAAATCCAAAGATTGTTCTTCCTGGATATCGCTTTAATCCGGAAATTACAGTGATCCGTACTATTACAACGAAACAAGATAGAAATCCCAACTCAGGTAATCTGTACTTTGATAGTGGAATAGAAGGGAAAAGTCAATTCAGATATTTGACTCCACGTGAGTGTATGTTATTTATGGGTTTTTCAGATGCGGATTATGAAGTGCTAAAGCAGAATAATGTTGAATTTCATAAAGGAGATGCTTTATTTGCTCGTGACAAAGTGATTCGTATGGCTGGGAACAGTATACCGGTAAAACTTCTTGAGGGAGTTTTCCTTCAGATCATGAAGATTGATAGTATACTAAAGGATTACGAAAATTTCAGACATGCTAAGGCTATGGAAATATGTCGCGAGGATCTTGTTAAATTCATACGTTCTGAGTTGTTTCGAAGAAAAATCAGATGTCGACAGGGAGAAATTGTTGGCCCTGAAGATGCCGATATTTTTTATCCCAAATATAATACGGCTATATTCATTGAGGAGTGTTTTGGATATGGTCATGATTGCCATTTGTCTCATTTTACAGAAGAAAACAGAGAGTTTTGGGATTCGTGGGAAAGTGAAAAAAATAATGTGCTTGAAGCGAAGATAAGAAATGCAAAAAGGGAAGGGTGGCACACTATTAGAGTTTGGGATTGTGAACTGACTGGCGATAAAGCCTATGATACGGTTCAGCGAATTGAGAAGGAACTAAGAGTTAATCAAAGCAGAGGACGTCATAAGGAATATAATTAATGACTGATATAAAAACAAAAGAAGCACGTAGTAAAAATATGGCAGCAATTAAAGGAAAAAATACAAAGCCGGAATTGTTTTTACGTAAAGAGTTATTTTCACAAGGATATCGTTACAGAATAAATAGTTCATCTGTTCCCGGGCATCCAGACATTTGGCTTAGAAAATACAATACGGCTATTTTTGTACATGGTTGTTTTTGGCATAGGCATAAGGAATGTAAATTTTCATATATGCCTAAAAGTCGAGTAGAATTCTGGACGAAGAAATTTAACGATAACGTTGAACGAGATCTAAGGATACAGAATGAATTACAAGATAAGCATATTAAATACATAATTGTCTGGGAATGTACCATAAAAAATATGAAGAAATCATCCGACTATAAGAATGAAATTCTAAATGCAATTAACTCATTTTTGAATTCAGATAAAAAATATTTGGAGCTATGAAGTTGTATGGAACACCAAGAAATATGATATAGACTAAGCTACTGGAATAGAATGTTATTCCCAGTAGCTTTTATTCTTTCTCAAACGTTATAATATCGTTCGGTTTACAATTCAAAATTTCACAAAGTCTTTCCAGTGTAAACATGGTAATAGACTTATTATGTTTTAAATTATTGATCGTCCGGGGATTGATACCATACTTATGAATCAGTGTATAGGTGGAGATATCCCGTTTCTTCATGGTCTTCCATAATGGAGAATAGCTTATCATTTCTGCTCACTTTCCAGTTTGTAATATAATCATTATCATGGGAAAAATAATAGTTTACTATACTGAAAAATGTATCTATAATAGAGACATATGGAGGGAGAACTGGGATGAAAAAATATGATGAACTATCAGAAAAAGAAAAACATAATTTTGAAGAATTTCTTATTACAGTATTCAAGTTTTCCGAAGATGAGCTGGCTGCAATCGATAAACAAAAGCCAATGACAATGGAAATTTTTTCTTCATGCCTGGCTAAATGTACAGAGCATGGACTTTATAAACTCTTTGAAAGGTTGTTGGATGAGTATCCGGAATTATCAGATAAATACGTAAAAGCTATGGAGGATGATATAAAGGATGTATTGTTGCCAGAGAGAACTCCAGAAGAGGAGGAAGAGAGTTGGAATCGATTGCGCGAAAGGATAAAAAAAGAATATGGTGATGATTTAACATGCGAATAGCTGCCGGAAAATCTGGTGGCTATTTTTTGTAACTGAAATCTATGAATTGGAATCTGGCATCCGGTCAAAAAAGACGGGATGTTTTTTTGTGCACTTTATTAAAAACTTTGTCTCCAAACACTGTATAATCCTCGGATTTCCTTTCTATAAGTGAGGGGAAATATTTTTTGAAGAAGAAAATTAAAAAGATTTTCGAATCTCCTTGTATTTCTGCCTCTGACGATTGGGTTAAGTGAGGGGATCTTTAAAGAATAAAAAAGATAAGAGCGGATCTGGTTGATAAGAATAAAATTTATTTCTTTTTGACCCTGTATAATGGCCGCTCCCGGTTACGTTAAGTGAGGGGGTAGATATTATAGAGCAAGATCCACCCGTGTTAAGCGGTTATGCCATTCCTGGCAGTCCTCTAACTTACAGGTTGAGCTCTTGATGGGGATTTTTCCAGAGCAAGATCCACCCCGTAATACACTAGCGTGTTTTTCTGTGTAGGGCTCTTGCCTGGGATTTCGATTCCCCATACCCTCGATGATCTGCCAATCTGGCAGATATTGGCGTCCACTGGAAAGTGGGACGCAGCACAAAAGGTAGATTCCGGCAGGACTGCCGTTTCTTCCGTTTGTGGTGTTACTGAAGTAACTGAAAGGAGATGAAGTCATGAGAAAAAAGAGAATGGAACAGGAACTGAACCATCCGCATTTTGTCGGAGTCCGGCTTTCGGATATTGAGTTGGAACTTCTGGACAGGAAGGCGGAGATCCTGGGGGTGTCCAGATCCGAATGTCTGCGGAAATTGCTGGTGGAAAAGGAGATCGTGCATCGGGTAGAAGTGGTCGCCAATATGGAAGAACTGCGAAGTCTGGTGGGGGCATATGGAAAGATCGGTGTGAACCTGAATCAGATCGCACGGTACTTCAATACGGGCGGGGAGCGTTCACTGGCTATGGAAGATGAAATCCGTCACTGCATCGCGGAATTGTTCGCACTCAGGGAAGAAGTGTTGAAGATGGCAGGGGATTTTGAACGGGATTATCGTCGCAGGTAAAGTAGTCCAGACAAATTGTTCCAAAATGATACCGAAACACGACCAAACTGCATTTTTGACTGCTAGACAGGATAAACCCTAGGCAAATATATATGAGGTCAAAAAAGCCTGTCGTAAAGAGCAAAAAATGCAAAGAATGATACCGAAACGCGACCATATTTCGCTGTCCTGTACCAGGTACTGGCAGGATGGCAGGAAGGAGGAATGTCTGTGCCGAGAATGAGCAAGAAAAGAAAACAGGAATTGGCTTTTTTTCTCAATGAAAGAGGGCGGGTTGCCCACAATGACATCTGCCGGAAATGCGTCGGAGACTGCAAGCAGAGTTTCCGGACTGTGATTGTCTGTTGTCCCTGTTATGAATCCAAGCGAAGCCGCCGGCGGAAAATCAGACAGAAACAAAAGGATGGATGTGAAGAATAGAAACCAGATGGAATATTTGACAGAGCGTACCCTGATCAGGGATTTCATTCCTTACCCACGGTTTCTGTTGGATATGAACCTGACTCAGACAGCCAGGATTTTGTACGCCCTGTTAATGGATCGGTCCAAGATTTCAAGGAATAACGGATGGAAGAATGAAAAAGGGTATATTTACGTGATTTACCCAATCATGGATTTGGCGCAAGTGTTGGTAAAGAGTCATATGACCATTAAGAAAGCTTTGAATGAACTGGAAGATGCCGGACTTTTAGAAAGACAAAAGCAGGGATTTTCAAAGCCCAATCTGCTGTATGTCAGAATCCCGGCAGAGGGAAAGAAAAGTGTCCCTGTGAAGGAAAGAAAACTATCCCCCATAGGGAAAGAAAAAGATACTTATGAGGGAAAGAAAAGTGTCCCTGTGAGGGATAGAAAAGTATCCCCTAATAAAATGAGTAATAGTCAAATGATATATAGTCAAATAAATAAAGAGAGAGAAGCGCACTCTGCCTATGGCAAATATCACAATGTGTTTCTCTCCGAAACAGAATATGGAGAATTGAAACAGGAGATCCGGGAAATAGACAGGCTGATCGAGGAGCTGTCCAGTTATATGCGTTCCAGTGGAAAACAATATGCTGATCATGCCGTTACCTTGAGAAGATGGGCAGAACGGTCAGCCCCGGTGAAAAACTTTCCGGATTATACCTGCAGCGAGGAGGAAAGTCTATGAACAAGATTGCAGAAGAAACAGTAAAGAACATGATGCAGCAGGGAGAAAGAAACGGGGAGGATTATATCGGAGAAGACGGGCTCCTGTATTGTGGACAATGCCATGAACCGAAGGAGGCTTATTTCGATCAGGAGAAAGTCGGAGTTTTGGGAATAAAAAAACATCCGCGTGAATGTGAGTGCCGGAGGCAAAAGAGAAAAGAGGAGGAACAATACCAGGAACAGCAGCGCCATGAAGCTGTGGTCAGAGAATTGAAGGAACATTGTTTCTCGGATAGATCCATGAAGGAATGGAGATTTAAGAATGATAAGGGACTTTCCGAAAATACCGTGCTTGCAAAGCTTTATGTGAAAGATTGGGAAACAATGAAGGCGGAAAATACAGGCTACCTCTTTTGGGGAGCAGTGGGAACCGGGAAAAGTTTTCTGGCGGGCTGTATTGCCAATGCACTGTTGGAACAGGAGATAGAAGTGCGTATGAACAATTTTGCGGAAGTGCTGAATGATTTGTCTGCTAATTTTTCAGAGAAGAACACATACATAAAAAATCTGTGCAGAGTTCCGCTGCTGATTCTGGATGATTTTGGAATGGAACGGGGGACAGAGTACGGACTGGAACAGATCTATGCGGTGATCGACGGCAGATATCGCAGCGGGAAGCCCCTGATCGCGACGACCAATCTGACACTGCAGGAGTTAAAGAATCCGCAGGATATAGCGCATGCCAGGATTTATGACCGGCTGCTGGAGATGTGCGTGCCGGTTCAGTTTAAAGGTGAGAGTTTTCGGAAACGTACGGCTCAGGAAAAGCTGGGACGGATGCAGAAAAGAGTAAAGGAGGAGATTAGGTAAATGAGACAGACAAAAGAAAGAGAGAGCAGCTGCCGTCTGGCAGTGGATATTGAAGGTCTGGCCGCTATGCTTTCCTGCGGACAGATGACTGCAAGGAAGATTGCGGAAGATGCGGGAGCACGGATCACCATCGGCCGCCGGGTATTGTATTCCGTACAGAAAGTGGAAAAATACCTGGAAGCAATAGCGGAATAGAGCAACACGGATGTGCGTGGGGTTGGTTTTGTGCTATACTTTTCATAGACAGGACAAGACCATTCCCCACAACAGGGAGGTGTGGAAATTAGAGAAAGGAATGGTTTTGTGGCAAGAAAAGACAATAGAGGAAGAAATCTGAGGACCGGGGAATCCCAGCGTAAGGATGGACTCTATATGTACCGGTACAAAGATGAACGGACCGGCAGACGCCTGGCCGTTTATTCTCCGGATCTGGCTGAACTCAGGAAAAAAGAAAAAGAGATTGAGAAAGACCAGAGCGAAGGAATTCTGACCGATACCCAATGCAAGAACATGACTCTCAATGACCTGTTTGAGATCCACATGGATACCAGAAAGCTGGCGGAGAGTACACAGGCCAATTATAGAAGGATGTGGAACAGTCTTGTGAGGAATGAACTCGGACAGATGAAAGTGGTACAGGTAAGACCATCTCATGTACGCCTGTTTTATTCCCGGCTGAGCAAACAGAAATATTCCCACAGTACCATCAAGTTTCTCCATAATATGATCTTACCGAGCTTTGAGGTGGCTGTAGATGATGATATCATCCGGAAGAATCCGGCCAAGAGAACGCTGGGAGATTATGGAGAACCGGAAAAGAAACGCACCGCCCTGTCCTTTGATCAGCAGAAAAATCTGTTGAACTATGTTAAGAACAGCGAGGTATTCCATATCTATCTGCCGCTTTTGCAGGTGATGATCGGAACCGGGCTCCGCTGTGGAGAACTGATCGGGCTCACCTGGAAGGACGTAGATCTGAAGACCCGGACCGTATATGTGAATCATCAGCTGATCTACAAGAACTATGGAGACGGGTGTGATTTTCATGTGACCATGCCTAAGACAGAAGCCGGGATCCGGGAGATTCCAATGAGCAAGATGGTGGCAAAAGCCTTTGAGACCCAGAGACGGCTGAATTTTCAGATGGGGATTCCCAGGGATGTGAAAATCGAAGGGCTTTCGAATTTCGTATTCATGAGCAGGAGCGGGCGTCCTATGATGCCGACGACTGTGAACTTTATTCTCCGGGATATTGTGAAGGCGTATAATGAGGAAGAAAATGAGCGGGCAAAGCGGGAGAGGAGAAAGCCGGAAGAGCTGCCTCATATCTCCGCCCACATTCTCAGACATACAGCCTGTACCCGGATGGCAGAGACAGATCTGGATATGAAGGTCGTTCAGTACGTGATGGGACATGCGAATATCAGTGTCACCATGGAAGTTTATAACCATATTACAGACCGGTCCAGGATTGAAAAAGAGATTGCGAAGATGGATCTGGTTCAAATCATGTGACTGGATTTTCAGTCTTCAAATCAGAGATTTTTGATTGCCTTGGAATGAAAATCGCAAAAAAATCAGATTTTTCTGCTTTTGATGGTGTAGTAAATTAACTCAGATTTCCTTGAATTTACAGGGGATTTTGGACATCCCTGATTCTGAAATTGGTGTAGAAATGGTGTAAAAATGGTGTAGTAAGCCATTTTTTGTAAAAATCAAAAAATTGGAAAGCCCGAAAAAGCCCGTAAAATCAAGCTTTTTTGAGGTTTTCCAAAAAAAATATTTAAAAAATTAGCACTCACCTCTTGATAATGGAAGTCGATTTTTGGCCTGTCTTGTGTATCCTAGAAGTGCCTGTTTTACAGGCTTTCCGGGGCATCGGTCATTTTGTCTGGTATTGTAAAGCAGTGTCAGATTTGTCGTAAATG
>OLOF01000525.1_pt1 | contig 15843 bp, 18 predicted proteins | sample 1643121 | NCBI WGS metagenome assembly OLOF01 (sample SAMEA3136677, study PRJEB25190) | human gut metagenome | biome: human gut; feature: human-associated habitat; material: faeces | place: Austria | collected 2013
TTCGCCAATTTCGTTTAACTTTAACATGAGATGTATTTAAATCTGGTATTATTCACTAAAGAACTTTTTATTTTATTTGTTTAACTTTAACATGAGATGTATTTAAATAAGAATATTCATTATCTAAAACAATATAAAAATCATGTTTAACTTTAACATGAGATGTATTTAAATCAGGGAAGATGTAGATGAAATCATTAACTGTGGAGAGTTTAACTTTAACATGAGATGTATTTAAATAAATAATCTAGTATTGCATTGGCTAAATCTTTTGCTGTTTAACTTTAACATGAGATGTATTTAAATTCAAAATCAAGAGCAATATCGTCAGAACCATGAGCGTTTAACTTTAACATGAGATGTATTTAAATAAAAAATATTGATGTCCGTTTTTCTGCTAGTTTACTGTTTAACTTTAACATGAGATGTATTTAAATTCTACTGCTTCTACTTTTTCTCTTAGTTCTCTTACGTTTAACTTTAACATGAGATGTATTTAAATAATATATTATTTGGTATGGAAAGAGAAATACTTTCCGTTTAACTTTAACATGAGATGTATTTAAATGACAAAATATAGAAATGAATTTTAAAAGATTAAATGTTTAACTTTAACATGAGATGTATTTAAATGATAATTTCTTTAAGGACTATTATTATGCAATAGGTTTAACTTTAACATGAGATGTATTTAAATTAAAACTTACTATTTGTTATCTTAACAGAAGAAATGTTTAACTTTAACATGAGATGTATTTAAATTGGTTGTGCCAAATTGTTACTCCTTGTCGACACGCGTTTAACTTTAACATGAGATGTATTTAAATAAAACAAAATTATCTTTAAAATCATCTAAATTTTTAAGTTTAACTTTAACATGAGATGTATTTAAATTTTACCATTTATAGGTTTTTTCTCTGACGAGCTAGAGTTTAACTTTAACATGAGATGTATTTAAATGCAATTACTAACTATGGGTTTGTAGACTATAAGGAGGTTTAACTTTAACATGAGATGTATTTAAATCTAACTATAATTATGTGCTAGAAATCCATTTTAATAGGTTTAACTTTAACATGAGATGTATTTAAATTTTATAACTTCTATGCTATCATGTACAATTTCTTGTTTAACTTTAACATGAGATGTATTTAAATCTTTCGAGGAAATTATATAACAAAATACAAATATTGTTTAACTTTAACATGAGATGTATTTAAATAATTCAAAATCATAACTAGCTTGTGAAAATGTTGTTGTTTAACTTTAACATGAGATGTATTTAAATGTTAATAATCTTACACTTTCAAAATCTCCACTAGCTGTTTAACTTTAACATGAGATGTATTTAAATCTTACTCCTATATGCTCTGTTGTTTTAAACCATTTAGTTTAACTTTAACATGAGATGTATTTAAATGTTGAATATACTGAAATTAAAGGATGGAAGAGTTAGTTTAACTTTAACATGAGATGTATTTAAATCCGTGAGATTCTGGTTCTTCGGTTTCTTCTTCTTGTTTAACTTTAACATGAGATATATTTAAATAGAGATGCAGTGGACAATGCAACCCCATGATTATTGTTTAACTTTAACATGAGATGTATTTAAATAAACAAAAAATAAAAGACAAGATAAAAGAACTAGCAAGTTTAACTTTAACATGAGATGTATTTAAATCTGATATCCAATTTCCAGATAGCTCTACTTCAAATTGTTTAACTTTAACATGAGATGTATTTAAATGCATTAGGAGGAGCATCGGCATTAATTGCATCAATGTTTAACTTTAACATGAGATGTATTTAAATAAAATAACTTCTAATTCTACACCAAAATTTGAAAGTTTAACTTTAACATGAGATGTATTTAAATTGCCATAGATTCATAGGAACGCCTAAACCTTCTTTGTTTAACTTTAACATGAGATGTATTTAAATTACAACTGGTTAACGAAAAAGACATCATCTTCACGTTTAACTTTAACATGAGATGTATTTAAATAGAATTAAGCAAGTAGTATATTTTACTTGCTCTGGGTTTAACTTTAACATGAGATGTATTTAAATACCTACTTTTTTTATTCCCATCTTTACTTTCTTTTATGTTTAACTTTAACATGAGATGTATTTAAATAATTGAAGGCGACAAAACAGGAACAAGATTCTGTTAGTTTAACTTTAACATGAGATGTATTTAAATATTATTACAGCTATTGTAGGACTGATATTGGGAGTGTTTAACTTTAACATGAGATGTATTTATAAATAAAAAAGTATTGGTATACTGTGCATGGTATAGTATATATATTTAAGTTAAAAGAGAAAGGCGGAAAATATATGGTTACAAAAATAAAAAGAGCATTGCTAAATACTAGATTAGCAGCCAAACTAATAGATAAGTATTTAAGCAAACGCTCTATAATACAAATAGCTAACTCTATAAATAAAGATTAGCTCAAGAGAGGTTACTTCATCTCTTGCATATAAATTATATAATATATAATAAAAAAAATCAAGGAGGAATTTTTATGGCCAGAGATATAAAAAAAGAAAAAGAATGGGCTAAAGCCAAATACACCAGAATATTAGGAGATATAGATAAAGAACTTGGAGATGAACTAAAAGAAAAATTAAAAAAAGAAAATAAATCTATTGCAGGATGGATTACAGAAAATGCAAAAAAATATCTGAAAAAAAATAAAAAAAGTATTGACTTACTCGTATGAGTATGGATAAATATATTTAAGTTAAGAGAGAAAGGAATTGATTATTATGGTAAAAACAATCTATTATACAGTAGAAAATGGAATAAGAAATTTAGAATGGGTAGTAAGAGATATGGAAGCTAAGTTTAACCTTAACATAAGATGTATTTAAATTATGATATTAAATTAAATATTATGAAAGAAATATAAATGCTTTAGTAGCAGTCTGGAATAATAATATTACTGCTATAACAACTTTAAATCAAGCATTTGCAAGATGTAAAATTAATGGTATAATAAATCAAACAAAAGCAATAAAAAATATCTCAAATTATTATTATAGAAAAAAAGTAAATAGGTAATAGCTGAAGCTTTTGCAGATTATTATGCTAATGGTAATATTTCAAAATCATTAAGTAAAGAAATAACAAAGGTTATGAAGGAATGATATAAATGTTATTTAATTCTAGATGGTTAATATGGCTATCTGACGATGAAGATGAGTATGGAAATAGAAGAAAACTAAAACCAGATACACCGAAAGACATAAGAAAAGAATATGAAAAATTATTGAAGGAAGAACAAGATAGTATAAAGAAGAATAAACTAAAGAAAACTATTTTCTAATTAAGTTGTTAAAATTTAATAATTATAAATAAGAAATAAATATGTGTTTCTTTTAAATATTGTTTTTCTTGTAAACTAAATAGAATAAATAAAATATAAAAGGCAATACTTGTGACTAAAAATAGCAGAAAGAGGTGAAAAGGGAAGAACAAAATTACTAAGAAAAAGAAAGAAAGTGAAAGATTAGATCAAATGAATGAAAATGAAAAGTTGCAATATCAATTACGAGTTTAACTTTAACATTAAATATATCGAAACGAATTGAAATAAAAAAAGCAAAAAATATTAGAAGAATAAAAAAGGAATTAAATATGAAAATAGAAAAAATCAAAAAATCAAAAACAAAAGAAATGGGAAAGAAAATAGAATACTTTGAACAAATAGATTCAACTCATAAATATGCTAAGAAAATAGCACTTGAAAATGAAGAAAATGGAAAAATAATAATAGCAGATATGCAAACAGCAGGAATAGGAACAAAAGGAAGAACGTGGTATTCAGGAAAAGCAAAAAATATAGCAATGAGCATAATTTTAAAACCTAAAATAAAAATTAAAAAATTAGAAGGTTTAACAATAAAAATTGCAAATTGCATGAAAAAATCTATATATGAATTATATAATATCGATTTAAATATAAAAGAACCAAATGATTTATTATTGAATAATAAAAAAATATGTGGAATTTTAACAGAAATAAATACAATAGGAGAAAAAATAAATTATTTAATTATAAGCATAGGATTCAATGTAAATGAAGACAATTTTTCAACTGAAATAAAAGATATAGCAATATCTTTAAAGAGTGAATTTAAAAGAGATTTTACAAGAGAAGAAATAATAATAAAATTTATAGAAAATTTAGAAAAAGAGTTAGAATTTTAAGCATAGATATTTCAAAGTATGTAACCCCAAGTTATTAGATAAAATGTCTAATAACTTGGGTTTATTTAATATTAAGATTGAGAGAAATAGTATTTTTAGGATACTTTCTTGTTATCTTTTAATTATAGAAAGTTTAATTTTGTACAATTAAGAGTTCTAAATTTAAGTTTGTAAAATATAAATTTAATATCAAAAGAAAATAGTGTAAAAAATATTATTACAGTTAAAGCAATAATTAAAGCATAAGAAGTTACAGTTTGTTTATTAATAGAGCTAAAAACGGTTTATAGGAGTGCCACAAAACCTAAATATATTTTGGAGGAAAAAGATGGAGAAGACACAAAATATTCAAAATAATGCTTTCTTTAATATAATAAAAGGAATAGTAATATCATTCGTTATAACAATGATATTATTAATAATATTATCAGCTATATTAACATATACAGATACATCTGAAAGCATAATATCACCATCAATAATTGCTATAACAACAATAAGTATCTTGATAGGAAGTTCAATTGTTAATATAAAAATAAAGAAAAATGGAATATTAAATGGAGCAATAATAGGGGGAATATACATATTTTTATTATATATAATTTCTAGTATAATAAATCAACAATTTTCTTTAAATATTAATTCAATAATAATGATTATATTAGGAATTGTATTTGGGATTTTAGGTGGAATAATAGGAGTAAATAAGAGATAAATAAAATTGCATAGAAAAAGTCTACGAATTTTTTGAAAATGAACAAAGACAGGGCATGTAAATGTTTTTAAAAATTTGAAAAATGTAATCATGCTCCTTTGTTCTTATAAGTACAAAAATATTATTTGTTTTAGAATTAAAAAACTATTAATTAATCCACATTATTAGTTCCAATATCTCTATTCCAATAAGAAATAAGTCTTTGTTTTTCAGATTTTGGAGCTAAAACTATTCTAAAAGCAGAAAATGGTTTATCATAACTATATTTACTTTCATTACCATCTGATTTAGGAGTTAACCAACCGACTTTAGGAACATAAATTTGATAAACTATTGAATAATCATCATAACTGGTTAATGAAAAATTAACACTAGAAAGTCCAAAAAGATATTGATTTGCTATATTTTCAGGAATTGGATTTTTTACATTTTGAGCAGTATTACCAGCTTGATTTTGACCAATTCCTCCTAATTCAAGGCATAGAGTTCCAAAAAAATAAATTAATTGTTTGTTGGAACTCATATCACACCATAAGTTATTTCCAGGGATATATCCATAAGAATAAGGTATTTCAGAAAAAGAACAATTAGCCTTTGAGCCTTTACCCCAATAGTTATAATCAAAAACTCTAGATTTTAGAAATGACTTATCGATATTGCCTTCTGTTGTAACCATAAGAGCTTCTGTTTTCTTTATGGAATTATCAATAATAGCCTGTTTACCTGAAATTTTACCTCCTGTTTGAAAACTAGTATCAGGATAAGAATTATAGTTACAATATTTTATTAAAATATTAGTAGCTTTTTCTATTGATACAAAAACCTCAGAAGAATTTTCAGCATAATCTGTTATATTTAAAGGATAATATATTGGAGAAGTAAAAACTTTACTTAAGCTAGTTGAAGAACCATTTAAATTCCAACCAGACAAAGGCCTAAGATTTTCATTAGAATTAATTATTGCATTAGATTTTTTATCTTGAATAAGATTTTCAGAAAATGTGAATTCAGGAGCAATATTGTCTATAATAATTCCAGTATCAAATGTTTTTTCAGAATTAACTTGATTAGAAGAATCTATTAAAATACCTTTTGGAAAAAACATATTTAATTTGCCATTTCCTTCGACATTTGTAATAGTAATTTTATAGGTTTTATCAATAGGATTATCAGAAATTAATTTTAAATCTAAAATTTGAGGATAAATAAATTGATTATCAATTTTAAATTTAATAGTTTGCTTATTTATATTATTTATAAGTAGATTTTTTTCAGTAATTTTAAAAGTAAATGATAATGTATGAGTTTTATTAGCATATTTTTCGTAACCTTTATTGGTATTAGTGCTATTAATAAATTGTATATCAGGCTTAAGAATATCTATATTAATATTTGCTACAACGGTAGTATCATCAAAGATATACTTGGCAAAAGAAATATTTGATATAAAAGGTAAGAAAAATAGAATAAAAAATGTTATTATTTCAAAAAAATACCTCCTAAAATTAATTTTGAATAAAAATATAAAAATAAAGAATATGAAATATAATTTTATTATAATTACAAAAATTGTAAATGTCAAGAATATAATATTTTATATTGAAAGTTTTTTATTGGTTTGTTGCTAATACAAAAGCAACATATTTGTTTTTAATATAATGGAGAAGTAGTTAATAAATAATTGAAAAAAAGTAATTGCTTAAATATAGTGCATTTGAAAACTCTTTGTCGAATTTTGCGATGAAAAAATGTAGAAAATAATTAAAAAATATTGACAATTACAAAAAATGGAATTAAAATGTAATTAATTTCAAATTTCTTAATAATTCAAAATTTTTAAAGTCAATTTAACTTAAATCAAAGTTTTTAATCAAATTAATCAGATTAAAGCAAACCAAAATTTAATAAAAAGGAGGAATGAATATTTGAGTAAAAAGAAAAAAATAATAATTATAGTTTCAGTTTTACTTGCAATATTATTATCATTCATAGGAGGAAAAACATTTTCTAAATATTTAACACAAGTCAAAGGTGAAGGAGTTGCAGAGATAGCAAGTTGGGATTTTAAAGTTAATGGAAAAACAGATGAAGTTCAAACTATAAATTTATCTTCAACTTTTGATAATGAAACTTTGATAGGAAATAAAATAGCACCCGGAACAAAGGGAAGCTTTAATATAAATTTAGATGCAACAGGTTCTGAAGTAGGAATAAACTATAAAGTTACATTTGATGGAGAAACACAAAAACCAACTAACTTAAAATTCAAATATAATGATACAAGCTATAATTCTATTAAAGAATTAGAAAGTGCATTAACTGGAACAATTAATGCAAATGATTCTGAAAAAACAAAAACATTTACAATAAATTGGGAATGGCCTTTTGAAACAGGTTCTAATACAAGTGAAATTAATCAAAATGACAAAATAGATACACAAGAAGCACAAACGATTTCAAATTACACATTTAATGTAAATGTACAAGGTGTACAAGTTTCACCTAAATAATAAGTGAATAAGAAATAAGGAATATGAATAAAAAAAATATATATAATATAGTTTTAATAATATCAATAATTTCAATCATAAGTTTAATTTATATCAAATTTTTTTCTAAAAATATTAATATCAAGCCATTCGGCATAGAAATTTTAAGGGTAGAATCAGATAGTATGAAACCAGAATTTAGTAAAGGAGATATCATAATAATTCAAGAAAAAAAGGAATATGAGGTAAATGATATTATTACATTTCAATTGACTGATATTGAAAAGATAACTCATAGAATTATTGAGAAAAATGAAAATACATATTATACAAAAGGAGATAATAATAATGCAAAAGATGAAACTGGAATTCAAAAAGATGATATTCTAGGGAAAGTAATATATATTTTCAATTAAAAGGAGGATGAATTACAATATTGTTTTCATATGAATAAAAAAATTACAGATAAATTAAAAAACATAAAAAAGGAAAAAATTTTTAATAAAATTACCAAAAATAATTCTCCCAATAATATAGCTAAAATTAATAAAGCTAAAATAAATAAATCTGAATTCAATATAGCTAAGACAATATTTTCTAACAAGGCAATCAATAAAAAGTACATACTTTTATTTCTATTATTTATAATCTTAATCATATTTTTATTTTCAAAAAATAGTTTAGGAAAGCAAATGTCTAATACTAAAATAAATACAAATTCAGAAATAGCAAAACCAATATTAATAGTCGAAAATAATCCAGCAATAGATATAACAAATAAAAACAATAAAGGATATTATGACTTTAAAATAAAAAATTATAATGAACTAGGCGAGATTAATGAAATTGAATTAAGATATAATATAGAAATATTGAATGAAGAAAATAAAGCAATTAAATTTAAACTGTATAAAGGTGAAGAGGAATTATTATTAGAAAAAAATAAAACAAAAGATATGATTATTAAGAAGAATGAAAAACAAGAAGAAAATTATAAACTAGAAATTATATATGATAAAAATTTAGTAAGCTCATTAGAAGATATAATCCAAAATGTACAAATAAAAGTACACTCTGAACAACTAAAATCATAAATGGAGGCACTAATGAAAAATAAGAGAAATAAAAAAATAATAAGTTTAATAATCGTAATTTTAATAGTAATAATTTTGATATTTTGTATTCTACAAAAAAGTAATTTCTTTCAAGATAATTTAATATTTTTTAAAATTTTAAATTCAAGTAATATTAATGAAAATTCACAAAATGACCATATATTTTATAATAATATAGCTGAATATAAAGAACAAAATAATCCATTGTTTTTCTATGTGACATATAATGAAACAAAGTTTAAAAGTATAAATTTACTGGATACAATAGATAAAAAAACATTAGTAAAAGAAAAAATAGCACCAGGAACAAAAGGTCATTTTGAGATAGTTTTAATCAGTAATAGAGATATAAATTATAAAATTATTTTTGAGAATCTAAATGAAAAGCCCCAAAATTTAGTATTTTCAATTAAAGGAAGTGATAGAGAATATAATAATCTAAATGAATTACAACAAGAATTAATAGGAAATTTAGAAAAAAATAAAGTAAAAAGAATAGATGTAAATTGGAGATGGAAATATGAAAATAATTTAGCAGATAATTTACAAGATACAAAAGATGGAACAAATTTAGATATGTATAAATTTAATATATATACAGTGTCATATTAAAAAATTGATTTTAAAGAGTAAGATTAAAAAGTTAATATAAAAGATAAAGACAAGATAAGATGTTTAAAAGCATTTTATCTTGTTTTTATTGAGAAAAAATTATAAAACTATTTAATTTATTCTTAAAATATGCTAATATAAATAAAATTAAAGGAGGAAAAAGATGAATAGAATAAGAGTCGCAGGAATAGTACCATTAAAAAATGGATTTGCATTTATGCACAGAAAAGATGTTATAAAAAGAAAAGATTTTCAAGACTATTATACATTCCCAGGAGGAGGACTAGAAGAAGGAGAAACATTAGAAGAAGGAACAATTAGAGAAATAAAAGAAGAATTTGGAATAAATGTAAAAATAGTAAAAAAACTTTATGAAATGAAGTCAGGAAAACTAAATCAAGAAGAATACTTTTTTCTTTGTGAGTATATAGATGGAGAATTTGGAACAGGAAATGGACCAGAATATAATAATGACCCTAAATATATTGATAGTGGAAAATATATACCTGAAATAATTAATAGAGAAGATGTAGAAAAAATATTATTGCTACCAATAGAAATAAAAGAAAAATTGGTAGAAGACATAAAAAGAAAAAATATTTAAACAATTGTTTGACATTTATTTGTTTGTATGATATTATGTAGGAAAATATGAGAATGGAGTGAATAAAATGCCAAAAAAGAAACCTGAATTAAATAGGAGAGAAAAGTCAATATTAAATTTTATTGAAAAACAAATAATGACACAAGGTTATCCACCATCAGTAAGAGAAATTGGAAAAGCTGTTGGACTAAGCTCAACAGCAACAGTTCATGGATATTTAGCAAAATTAGAGGAAAAAGGCTATATAAAGAAAAAGGATAAAAAGGGAAGAACTTTAAGATTATTAAAAGGTTCATCAGGAGAAGAGAAAGTAATGTCTAGTAAAGACTTTTATACTCAAAAAGAATTAGTAGAAGTTCCAATTATAGGAAGAATAACAGCAGGAGAGCCAATTTTGGCAGTAGAAAATGTAACAGATACATTTCCAATTCCAATAGACTTTGTTGGAAATTCAGAAAGTTTTATGCTAACTGTTAGAGGAGAAAGCATGATAGAAGCTGGTATTTTAGACGGTGATTATATTTTGGTAAAAAAACAAAATTCTGCACAAAATGGAGAGATTGTTGTTGCTCTAATAGGAGATGAAGCGACGGTAAAGACATTTTATAAAGAAAAAGACCATATTAGATTACAACCAGAAAATTCTACAATGGACCCTATTATAGTACCAAACTGTGAAATTCTTGGAAAAGTTGCAGGTGTATTTAGAAAGATGTAATTCACAGAAAATTCACAATTAAATTATTGACAAATGACACTGTGTCACATATAATTATGAGTACAGTGTCATTTTATTTATTGTTATAGCAAAACGAATTTAATATTAGAAATATGTGATTTATAGTCATATAAATTAGTTGATAAAACAAGATGAAATCTCATAATTAAAAAAAGTTAAATAAAAATTATAAGGTTTATAGGTAGCCATATAAAACCTAAATATATTATAAAAGGAGAAGAAAATGCTAAAAGTCTTAAAAAATTTAAAGAAAACTTTAGGTTCTGTAATTGCAATAGTAATATTACTTTGTATCCAAGCAACTACTGATTTAGCATTACCAGATTATACATCAAAAATAGTTAATATCGGAATACAAGCAGGTGGAATTGAAAATGCAGTACCAAAATTAATTTCTAAGGCAGATATGAAAAAAACACTGCTATTTACAGAAAATGATGAGGAAATTTTAAGTAATTATACATTATTAGGAGAAGAAAAGAATAAAGAGCAAGAAAAAATCCTAAACAAATATTTAGGAAAAGATTATAATGTAGAACCAAATACAATTTATGTTTTAAATGATGTAAATGAAGAAACTGAGAATAACTTAGAAAAGGATTTAGCTGGTGCTTTAATGGGAGCAACTGCAATTTCTAATGAAGAAACAGCAAATCAAATAAAACAAAAAATATTAGAAAATGTTCAAGAACCACAAAAAACATATATGCAAAATAAGAGTTTAGTAGAGTTAATATCTAATATGCCAGAAGAACAAAAAAATCAAGTTTTACAAGAATTTACTAAAAAAATAGATGAAATGAATGATTCGATAAAAGAGCAAGGAGCAGTTTCAGCAGTAAAGCAATTATACAAAGATTTAGGTGTTAATACAGATAAACTTCAAAATGATTATATATTATTAGCAGGATTACAAATGCTAGGAGTAGCATCAATAACAATGATCTCAGCAGTATCAATTATGCTTTTATCAGCAAGAGTTGCTGCTATGTTAGGAAAAACTTTAAGAGAAAAAGTATTCAAAAAAGTTTCTCAATTTTCAAATGCAGAATTAAATGAATTTTCAACAGCATCGTTGATAACAAGAAGTACAAATGATGTGCAACAAATTCAACAATTAATAACTTTATTATTTAGAGTAGTTGTTTATGCACCAATTATTGGTATAGGTGGATTTGTAAAAGTACTTACAGAAACAGATAATTCAATGGCTTGGATTATAGGAATAGCAATATTTGCAATTTTAGTAATTGTTGCAACATTATTTGCAGTAGCAATGCCAAAATTCAAAAAATTACAAGAATTAACAGATAAATTAAATGAGGTTACAAGAGAAATATTAACAGGAATTCCAGTAATAAGAGCTTTCCATAAAGAAAAAAAAGAAGAAAAAAGATTTGATGATGCAAATAAAGATTTAATGAAAACAAATGTCTTTGTAAATAGAGCAATGTCACTAATGATGCCTTTATTGATGTTTGTTATGAATGCAATAATGATTTTAATAGTTTGGGTTGGAGGTCACAAAATAGACGAAGGAATTATGCAAGTTGGAGATATGATGGCATTTATACAATATACAATGCAAATCGTAATGTCATTCTTGATGATTTCAATGGTTTCAATTATGCTTCCAAGAGCATCAGTTTCAGCAAAACGTATAAATCAAGTTCTTGAAACAGAGCCTTTAATTAAGGATAAAAAAGAAACAAAGAAATTAGACCCAAGCAAAAAAGGATTAGTAGAATTTAAAAATGTTTCATTCAGATATCCAGATGCTGATACAGAAATATTAGAAGATATAGATTTTATAGCAGAGCCTGGAAAAACTACTGCAATAATAGGAAGTACAGGTAGTGGAAAATCAACAGTAGTAAATTTAATACCAAGATTTTATGATGTAACAGAAGGAGAATTATATGTTGACGGTGTAAATGTAAAGGATGTATCACAAAAAGAATTAAGAGATGCCATAGGATTTGTACCACAAAAAGGAACATTATTTTCTGGAACAATAGAATCAAATATTAAATATTCAGATGAAAATATGTCAGATGAACAAATGATAAGCGCTGCAGAAATTGCCCAAGCAACAGAATTTATAGAGAATAAAGAAGAAAAATACAAATCACCAATTTCACAAGGTGGTGGAAATGTATCAGGAGGTCAAAAGCAAAGAATATCTATTGCAAGAGCCATTGCAAAGAATCCAGAAATATTTGTATTTGATGATAGCTTTTCTGCATTAGACTTCAAAACTGATAGTAAATTAAGAGAAGCTTTAGCAGAAAAAACAGAAAATAAGACTGTAATAATCGTAGCTCAAAGAATAAGCACAATATTAAATGCAGATAAAATTATAGTATTAGAAGAAGGTAAAATGGTAGGAGAAGGAACTCACGAAGAACTTATGAAAAATAATGAAACATATAGACAAATTGCACTATCACAATTATCTGAAGAAGAATTAGGACAGAAAGGAGGAGAATAAATGCCAGGACCAATGGGAGGACCTATGGGAAAAGGTCATAGAAGTACAGAAAAAGCCAAAGACTTTAAGAAAACTACAAAAAAATTAATAAAATCTTATCTTTCAAAATATAAAATAGCAATATTTTTTGTAATACTATTTGCGATAGGAAGTACGATATTTACTATTGTAGGGCCAAAAATATTAGGAAATGCAACAACAGAAATATTCAATGGTTTAATGGGGAAGATAAATGGTGGAGCAGGAATTGATTTTGGAAAAATAGGACAAATAGCATTAATTTTATTAGGACTATATATAATAAGCACTATATTTTCAATTATACAAGGTTTTGCAATGACTACAGTATCACAAAAAATTACATATAAATTAAGAAATGATATAGCAATAAAAATAAATAAATTACCTATGAAATATTTTGATAAAAGGACTAATGGAGAAGTTTTATCAGTAATAACAAATGATATAGATACATTAAGTATGAACTTAAATCAAAGTATAACACAAATTATTACATCAATTTGTACAATAATAGGAATACTTGTAATGATGTTTTCAATAAGTTGGCAAATGACATTGATATCATTAATAATATTCCCAATAGCAGGTTTTTTAATAAAATCAATAGTTGAAAAATCACAAAAATACTTCAAAAATCAACAAGACTACTTAGGTCATGTTAATGGTCAAGTAGAAGAAGTATATAGTGGATTAAATATAGTAAAAGTATTTAATGCAGAAAAAAAGGTAACAGAGGAATTTGAAAAAGCAAATAATGAATTATACAGGTCTGCTTGGAAATCTCAATTCCTTTCAGGATTAATGTTTCCAGTAATGAATTTTATATCTAATATAGGATATGTGGGAGTTGCAGTAGCAGGAGGGTATTTAGCAATAAGAGGAACAATAACAGTAGGAAATATACAAAGTTTTATACAATATAATAAACAATTTACTCGGGCCAATTAATCAACTTGCACAAATATCAAGTATGTTACAAGCAATGGCAGCATCAGCAGAAAGAATTTTTGACTTTTTAGAAGAACCAGAAGAAGTGGTAACTTCAAAAGGAAATATAGATACTTCAAAATTACAAGGTAATGTAGAATTTAGAAATGTGAAATTTGGATATGACGAAAATAAAACAATAATTAATAATTTTAATGCTAAAGTAAAAGAAGGACAAAAGATAGCAATAGTAGGGCCAACAGGAGCAGGAAAAACAACAATGGTAAAATTATTTATGAGATTTTATGATGTAACAGAAGGTGAAATATTAGTAGATGGACATAATGTAAAAGATTTTGATAGAGGAGAACTTCGTAAGATGTTCGGAATGGTACTACAAGATACATGGCTATTTGGAGGAACAGTAAAAGACAATATAAAATATAGTAAAGAAGAAGCAACAGATACAGAAGTAATCGGAGCAGCTAAAGCAGCTCATGTTCACCACTTTATAAAAACATTGCCTAATGGATATAATTCATTGATAAATGAAGAATCAACTAATATATCAGCAGGTCAAAAACAATTATTAACAATAGCGAGAGTAATATTAGCAGATCCAAAGATATTAATATTAGATGAGGCGACAAGTTCAATAGATACAAGAACAGAAATACAAATTCAATCAGCAATGGATAACTTAATGAAAGGAAGAACAAGCTTCATAATTGCACATAGATTATCAACAATAAAAAATGCAGATTTAATATTAGTAATGAACCATGGAGATATAGTAGAACAAGGAACACATGAAGAATTATTAGCTAAAAATGGATTTTATGCTGATTTATATAATAGTCAATTTGATGAAGGGGAAGAGTAGAAAATCTTAATAAAATTTAAAAATAAAGATGAATAGGCAGTCTCAGAAATATTTTTATATTCTAGGACCGCCTATTTTTAAATTAAATATTTAATTTAAAAATTTCTATGATTAATCTTTTCTTTTTCCAAAGATAGATAATATTCTTAAGAATATATTTACAAAATCAAGATACAATTGCATTGCACAATAAATATGAATTTTTTCTTTATCAATACCCTCTACACTTTGTAATAATTTAACTTTATTAATATCATAAATTGTTACCCCTAAGAAGATTGCTAGTATAATCCAATCTAAAATTATATCAAAAGTTCCATTTTTTAAAATAAATAAATTTATAATTGTAAGTACTAAACCAGCAATTAAAAATACAGTTAAATAAGGTCCCCATTTACTTAAATCTTTATTAGTTTTATAACCTATTAAAGCTAAAACAGCAAATATCAAAGCTGAAATGACAAATAGATATATAATAGAACTTAACTCGAAAACAGCAAAAATTACTGCAAGTGTTACACCATTTATCATCGAATATACAAAATATAGAATACCAACTAGAATAGGAGGTAATTTTCTATATAGAAAACTAAACAATAGAACAGCTACTACTTCAATTATTAGTAAAATTGAAAAAGAATCTTCTATCAAGATTTTAAAATATAAACCTGAAGAATAAGTGTACCAAGCAATAATTCCTGAACCAAGTAATCCTAGGAACATCCAAAAAAATGTCTTTCCAAATAATTTGTTTTGTACTGAAATATTTTCTTCTTCCATAAAATCTCCTTTCTTTCATTATATTAATACAAGTATATAAATAATAAAAAAAATATGCAATAATTTTGAAAAAAATATATGATAATATTTTAAGATTAGTTCACAATAAAATAATATTTAGAAGTTATTTAATTACTGGATAATGGTTTTAAAAATTAACCGCTGAAAATAGTTGATAATTATAATTTTTTTAGATTTTGACTACTTATTTCATTCAGAAAGAATTGGTAAGGCTTCCTAATGAGCCT
>OLOF01000538.1_pt1 | contig 15373 bp, 17 predicted proteins | sample 1643121 | NCBI WGS metagenome assembly OLOF01 (sample SAMEA3136677, study PRJEB25190) | human gut metagenome | biome: human gut; feature: human-associated habitat; material: faeces | place: Austria | collected 2013
CAAAACATTTTTTCGACAACACCCTGTAGAAATACGGGGTGTTTTGTTGTATGATAAAAGAAACTGTTTTTGGGAGGTACAAAGAAGTGAGTGATACTAACATAAGCAAAAGCCCTTTAGAAATTGCATCGGATAAATTGAAAAGAAATTATTTGAATCCAATTAGAACAGATTTTATGGAATCGTATATCTATAAAGAGGAACCAAGATATAGACCAGATGGACCATTCCAAAGAGATTACGCGAGAATAATGTATTCTTCATCGTTTAGGCGCTTACAAGGTAAAATGCAATTACTGGGAATAAAAAACGATCAATTTTTTCGGAATAGATTAACTCATAGTCTTGAAGTTGCACAAATAGCACGATCTATTGCCAATGCGATAAAATACGATTCAGGTGAAAGTTATATTGTTGAAGCTGGATCGTTGGCACATGATATAGGAAATCCGCCTTTTGGGCATTCTGGGGAGAGAAAGCTTAATGAATTATTTTTGGATATAGGAGGATTTGAGGGAAATGCGCAAACACTACGAATTCTAACGAGCGTTGAAAAGAAACGGCCTGATTTTCGTGGTCTTAACTTGACGTATAGAGGATTGTTTAGTGTTGTTAAATATTTCAATAAATTTGATAAAGATGCATATGACGCAGGAGATAAAAATCAAAAATTTATTTATGACGACGATTACGACATTTTGAAAAAAGCTGTTGATGACTATGAAATAGTTTTGAGAACATTAGATGTTCAAATAGTTGATCTAGCAGATGAAATTGCTTATGCAGCGCATGATTTGGAAGATGGTCTTAGAATAAAAGCATTTACATGTGATGAGATATTACATGACTTTAAAGCTGAATATGGTGACGGAGATTCGTTTCATACACTTGTAGAATTAGTAGAAAAAGCAAAACAAAAAGCAGGATTTGGGCATGATAAAATTGACTCTTCGCAGTATTCAAAACTTTTTAGGCAAGAACTAGTGTCATCATTAATAAATTTGTTTTTGCGAGATATAGGATTAGTTCCAATCGATGCAGAAAGAGCTAGAAGGATTGGTTCAGCGCAGAAAGAAGAATTAAATTTTATAAGCTATGGAGATTTAGTTTCTGGGCTTAAAAAAATAGTTTTTCGATGCATAAATCATAACGATGAAGTATATCGTTATGAACAGCAGGGAAATGAAGTATTGACATTTTTGAAAGATTTATATTTGAATGATAATATGTATTTACCACCAGAATATCGTGCAAAAGAATTAATGCGACAATATAGTGATTTGGCAGATAAAGATGAAGAAAAACTTCAGAAAAGACTTATATGCGATTATATTTCGGGTATGATGGAATCTTATGCCATTTATGTATATGAAAAGTATTCTGGAAAAAGGTTTCAGTAAAAGGAGATATGATGAATAAATTAATGGGCTTTTATGAATTAAAAGATATGAACATACCATCTGTTCCTTGGAAGGAATATACAAGTGAAACACGATTAAAGTCTCATATGTTATGGACTGTAAGAACGGCGGTATTTAATGGAGATGACTTAAATTTGCCTCGTAAGGTTGGTGTTGTGGCGGAAGAAGCTCAGCAATTTGGAGATAAAATGTTAAAGGAGTTTGAAAAAAAGGGAATTACAATCTACTATCCATACTTTATTGCGAATAAGAGCGGTAATTTAAATGTTTTTTCTGATAAAATTGTGATTGAAGCAGTAAAAGACGATTTGTGGAATCTTGTGACATATTCTGACAGAGATGTAACGGTTATTATTGAGTCTAACGATAAAAGAATAATAGGAAATAAAAAATTTTTGCAGGAAGAACAGCTAAATGAACTGCTAAAATACGTTCCAACAATAAGGAGGACATTTAGGGATGATTTGCTAGAAGGAAAAAGTGTAATGTTAGAATGGAGTTTTGCTAATAAAAGTGACATAAACAAAGAACCGATAGATGAAGAGTTTTTGGTGTTTTATGAAGCAAGAACAGTAAAATAACATAGCGACCTAAATAGAACAAGCACCCTTCGGGGTGCTTTTCTCATGCCAAAAAAGACTATTATCGTACAGCGTGCACAGCCCCAGCAGTATTTATCTTGGATTTACTCATTGGCCGTAAATACCTCCTTTCTGACGGCATCAATCGGATGTCGTGTATGGGGCTGGCAGGACTGTATTAATATAAATAACAAAACGACGAATCAAGGTGATGAAACATGGCCAGAGCGCCAGATGAAAGAATTAAACAGGCGAAGGCTATGTACTTAGAAGGAATGAAATTGGTTGAGATTGCAAGTCAACTAAATCTTCCAGAGGGAACGGTTCGCAGGTGGAAATGTACCCATAAATGGGATAGCGAACGTTCGGATAAAATAACGAGCGTTCGCAAAAGAAAAAGAGGTGGTCAGCCAGGGAATAAAAATGCTACGGGACCGCCTGGAAATAAGAATGCTGAAAAATATGGTTTCTTCAGCAAGTATCTCCCGGATGAGACCCGGGAGATTTTTTCTGCCATTGACCAGGCGGATCCACTGGACCTTCTCTGGCACCAGATACAGATTGCCTACGCTGCTATTATCCGGGCACAGAAAATTGCCTATGTGAGAGATCAGGCAGACAAGACTGTCGAGAAGGTGGAAGAGAAAGACGGTAACGTCATAGGGGAACGCTGGGAGGTACAGCAGGCATGGGATAAACAGAATGAGTTCCTGAAAGCCCAGGCACGCGCCCAGGGAGAATTAAGAGCTTTGATCAAGCAATATGACGAGATGCTGCATAAAGACTGGGAGAGCGCTTCTGAAGAGCAGCGCTGCCGGATTGAACATATCAGAACGCAAACAGAACGTATTTCAACAGTGAATCAGAGTGGAGATGAGGACGGGGTGGTGATCATCAATGATCTGCAGAAAAGAAGTGAAACTATCGGAGATAGTAATTCCGAAATATCAGGAAGTATTTGATTCCAGGTACAAGCATATCATCATGACTTCCGGAAGAGCAGGTACAAAGTCGAGTTGTGCTGCAATCCGTACAGATTATCAGATTGTATCAGACCCATTTGCTTCTGCTGTGGTATTACGCAAGCATCACAATAAGTTGAGAAAAACGGTATATAAGGAAATGCTGAGAGGTATTAACCGGCTGGGAATTCCGAAGAATCGTTTTTATATCACCAGAAGCCCGATGGAGATCACATATAAAAAATATAATACTACAATTTACTTTTCTGGATCAGATGGTATTGATGATACCAAAGGTATTATTGATGAGGATAAGCCGATTAAGCTTGTTGTGATTGATGAGCTGACAGAGTTTTTCGATGATGGCGAAGGGGAAGATGAACTGGCAAATATTGAAGCTACTTTCGTCCGTGGAAACAGCGCCGGATTTCAAATGATCTATCTGTATAATCCTCCGAAGAATCCCAATGCTCCGGTAAATGTCTGGTGTAAGAAAATGGAAAAGCGCCCGGATTGCATCCACATACATACAGATTACAGGGATGTGCCTGTGGAGTGGCTGGGACAGGATCTGATAGATTCCGCAGAAGCAATGAAAGCAGCAGATCCTAAAATGTACCGCTGGACCTGGCTGGGAGAACCAGTTGGAGTAGATGAATTGATTTATTATATGTTTTCAGAGCGTCACAGACAGGCGCCTGACCCAGAGCGTGTATACGAAAGAGTATATATTGGCGGTGACTATGGACAGCAGAATGCAACAACCTATCAGGCTTTTGGTCTTGATACTTACCGACATAAATTGCAGGGGTTGAACGAATTTTATCACAGTGGAAGAGATACCGGAAAGCAGAGAAGTCCGTCAGAATATGCTCAGAATCTCATAGAACTAATGGAAGAAGTTCATGAACAGTATGGAACAAGAGTTTTTTATATTTATCTGGATCCTTCAGCGAAGGGCTTGCAGGAAGAGATAAGAAGGTCTGTACATAGTACAGCTCTGGATTATTCGGTACTGATTCGTGATGCGGAAAATGATGTGGCGCTTGGCATCAGCAGAGTTCAGAAAGTGCTGACTTTTGGAATCATGAGTATTGCGCCGGCGCAAGAAAACCTGATCCGTGAAATGGGGCTGTATCAGTATGATAAAAAATCTATTGAGAAAGGCAAGGAGATTCCGGTTAAAGAAGAGGATCACGGATGTGACGCAACCCGTTATGCTGTCATGGGGGCGTGGAAGTATGTAAAACGTTGGTTGCCGGCAGATATCGAAGAAGAACATTATGAAGTGGATATATCAAAGATGGAGATGAAAGAAGATGGATATTTTTAGTTATTTTCGCAGGAAGGGAATCGATACTCTGGATGCGACTTTTTACCGGAAAATTGAAGAATGGAAAAGCTGGTATAACGGAAATGTCCGTAATTTTTCTTTTTATCGGGTATACACCGGACAGGGAAGTTATACAAAACGAAAAAGAAAAACAATGGGTATGGCAAAGAAAGTGTGTGAGGACATTGCAGATCTGCTGTTAAATGAGCGGGTAAAATTTGTTTTTTCGGATGATGCAACAGGAGCTTTTGTGCAGGAAGTCTTGGATGAAAACCAGTTTCTGGTGTTTGGAAATGATTATCAGGAGCGTAAGGCTTATACAGGTACGGTTGCTTATATACCTTATCTGTATGATGCAGAGATTGAAGCGGATGGAGCGGTCACTTCCGGAAAGATTGGCATTAACTATGTGAGTGCAGGTAATATCTATCCGGTAAGCTGGCAAAGAGGGAAGGTTACGGAGTGCATCTTTACGTTTCCGCATACAGTAAATCGGAAAAAGTATATACAGGTACAGCATCATAAACTGGAAAATGGGCTGTATGTGATTGAAAATACAGTTTTGGAGGCGATCACGGGCAGTAGGGAAGGGAAGGAACTGAAGCGTGAAGAGTGGAAGCAACTACGTCCATTTAGAAACCTGACTGCGAGGATAGAAACCGGAAGTCCGGATCCACAGTTTGTAATAGACAGGCTGAACATTGTAAATAATGCGGATGCAGATGAGAGTAATCCTATGGGCATAGCTATCTTTGCCAATGCGATAGATACATTGAAAAAGCTGGATATTGAATTTGATTCTTACTGCAATGAATTTGAACTTGGAAAGAAACGTATCTTTGTTGCTCCGGAAATGATGAAAAACATAGATGGATCTATGGCATTTGATCCGGAAGATACGGTGTTTTACAAAATGCCGGATGATTACGACAAGGAGAAAGAGGGGCTGATTCATGAAGTGGATATGCAGATTCGGACAGAGAGCCACAGCAAAGCAATTAATGATGATCTGAATTATTTGTCGCTGAAGTGTGGATTTGGTACAGAAAGATATCGTTTTGACAGTGGACAGGCGAAGACTGCAACAGAAGTAATTTCGGAAAACTCAGATATGTATCGAATGTTAAAAAAACATGAGATTATATTGGAGGATGCGATACGGCAGCTTATCAAAATTATTATCCGGTTAGGCAGGATTTTAAATTATCCCCTTAATGAGAATACAGAGATCACTGTGGACTTTGATGATTCTATTATTGAAGACAAAGAATCAGAGAGAAATACAGACAGACAGGATGTAAGCATGGGGGCTATGTCATTGGTGGAATACAGGGCAAAATGGTATGGGGAAACAGAGGAACAAGCAGCCAGGAAAGTGCAAAATCCGGCGGAGGTGATTGAATGAGATCCCAAGGGGAATTAGAGCAAATTCCTCAGGAAGTGGTCAAACAGATCTCAGAACTGGAAACTCGGATCATGACAGACATTGTTGAGAGGATTCATAAAAATGGATTTTCTTCCGCTTCTTCCGACTGGCAGATTACAAGGCTGCAGCAGCTGGGAGAATCTGATCAGAACATACAGAAGATGATTCGCCAGGCTTTGGGAGATATAGATGTAAGCCTGGATAAAATATTTTCTGATACAGTGTACGAGGAATATTACGGTCATGCCCGTTCTTATAAGCTGTTTGGAAGGGAACAGATTCCTTTTGAACAAAACACCCAGCTGCAGGAGCTGATCGGTGGTATTAGGCAGCAGACGGGAGATACATTCCGCAATATGACAAACAGTATGGGATTTGCTATAAAAGATCCGTTCAGTGGAAAGATCACATACTCTCCACTGATGAAGTTTTACCAGGACACTTTAGATGCAGCCATGTGGGACTTGTTGTCGGGAGGTTTTGATTTTAACACGATTCTGAACCGTACAGTAAGTCGCATGACCACCTCAGGGATCCGCTGGATCGATTATGATTCCGGAAACAGAAACAGAGTGGATGTAGCAGCCAGGAGAGCAATCCTTACCGGGTTCGGGCAAATCCAGGGGAAAATTAATGAACAGGTGGCACAGGAACTGGAAACAGACAGGTATGAGGTATCTGCACATGTAGGTGCCAGACCGGAGCATCAAAAGTGGCAGGGGCGTGTATGGACTATGGAGCAGCTTCAGAGAGTGTGCGGTCTTGGTACAGTGACTGGATTAAAAGGCGCAAACTGTTATCATGACTATGAGGCTTTTCCTCCCGGATCCATCCGGAACTATACGGATGAGCAGCTGGAACAAATGATGAGAGAGGAAAATACACCTAAAAGTTATGGAGAAAAGAGGTACAGAACTTATGAAGCCCTGCAGAAGCAGAGGTATATGGAACGCTGTATGCGGAAAACCCGGCAGGAGATCAAACTTCTGAAATCGGGAGAAGCTCCTGAGCAGGAGATCATACTGAAAAAAGCAAAATATCAGGGGCAGCTGCAGAAATATAGTGAGTTTTCCAAAGCTATGGGGCTTCCGGAGCAGATGAAGAGAGTATATCAGGATGGGTTGAGAGGGAAGTTTACACCGACCAAAACAGAACTTAAAAAAATGGAATCCCCAATATTGAAAAATGCAGCTGGTAAGGATATAATCGAAGTTAAGAGAGTTACCTTAACTGGAAATCCTAATAGTATTACTCAATTAACTGGAAAGAAAGGCGGAATTGAGAGAAACTATTATGATGAAAACGGAAGACAATATAAGCAGATCAGTAATAATGACCACGGAAACGCTAAACGGCATCCGTATGGTAATAAAGGGGAACATGCACATGATTATGTGTATAAAGATGATAAATTAATTGATCGTCCGGCCCGAGAATTGACAGAAAATGAAAGAAAGGAGAATCTGGATATACTATGACAGCAAAAGAACTACGAAATAGAATTGAGAGTCTGTGTACAGAGGTCCTGTTTGATTACAATGGAAAAGCGTGTGGTGTTGATCCATTCAACGCTAAACATTTTGATATGTGGTATGGGGATAAATTTATGGAAGCCCATAGCATAGATGAAGTGATGCAGACTCCTTTTTTTGATGGAAAAGCCTTGGGAGATATTGTTGATCAGCTTGAGAATGTGGAAGGCATGTAATATGAATCTTGTTTAAAATATCCAAATCATAGAGATGATTGATATGTGAAAGATCTGATACCACCAGTCAGAAATTGGCCGGTGGTATTTTTATACTCATTTTAGGAGGTGCGCAGGTGATTCATGTAAGAGTTCATAAAAACGGAATTGAAATGTATGGTCATGCAGAATGCAGTGTAAATGGTCAGGATATTGTTTGTGCTGCTATTTCCGCACTGACCTGCAGTTTGATTAACTCACTGAGTGATCTTGCCATGGAAAATATCCGACAGGAGACAGGCAGCGGCATGACTGTAATTGCGTGGCAGAAGCTTACGGATAAAGGTAAGTTGTTGGTAGATTCCTGGTATCTGGCTCTGTTGGATATCAACAGGGAATATAACTGCATAAAATTTATTTAAACCGTCTGGGATTACAGGCGGTTTTATTATGCCCAAAACGTGAAGGCATAAAAAGCTCGGAAAGTTCACGTACTGAAAGCGGAGGTTATTTTATGTTAAAAAATGTGATGAACCTGCATTTATTTGATGAAAGCGGGGAGGGTGGCAACGGAGGCCAGACAAACTCCGGAGATAATGGTAACGGCAACCAGGGAAATGCCGGAGCAACGTATACATATCAGCAGGCGGAGGAAATTGCAACGGCAAGGGCCCAGCGTGCGGAGCAGGCGGCACTTAAATCGTTCTTTCAGCAGCAGGGGATGAGCGATATAGAAGTACAGCAGGCTATTGCGGATTATAAGGCCAACAAAGAAAAGAATAAGCCGAATGTGTCCGAAATTGAAAAAGAGAGAGATACCTATAAACAGCAGGTTGAGCAGATGAACAACGAAAAGGTTCTGACGTCCAAAGGCGTAAAATCGGAAGATCTGGACTATGTCATGTTCAAGGTCACAAAGCTGGTGGATGATAAGACTGATTTTAAAAAGGCTGCGGAAAAGTTCCTGAAGGACAATCCAAAATATGCAGGAGCTGGGACATACCGCATTGATACTTCATCTGGTTCTGAAGGAAAGGGAGCAGGGGGAAGCCTGAATTCTTCCATCAATGATGCAATCCGCCAGGCGGCAAGAAGATAATGGAGGTAAGAAGATGAATAAAAACAGAATGAATTTAAGGTTGTTTGATAATGATGCGCAGCTTATTGACCGTACTGGAGCTGAATCTCTGATTCCGGTACAGGAATCTAATGAGATTATTCAGGGAGTGGTTTCCCAGTCAGCAGTACTTACCAGGGGGAAAAAACTGGCAAATATGACATCAAAACAGTACAAAATGCCTGTTCTTGATATGCTGCCTATCGCTTACTTTGTAAATGGAGATACCGGTCAGAAGCAGACTACAAAGCAGGCATGGGATAAAAAGTTTATTACTGCAGAGGAAATCGCGGTGATTGTTCCGGTTCCGGAGGCTGTGCTGGATGATTCTGATTATGATATCTGGGGAGAGGTAAAACCGAGAATTGTGGAAGCGTTTGGACAGAAGATTGACGGAGCAATTTTGTTTGGGGCGGACAAGCCTTCCACTTGGAGAGACGATGTAGTAGCCACAGCAACAAAAGCCAATGCGGTTGTTACTCTGGGAGCAGAAGACAGTATTTATGACAAGATCATGGGAGAGGAAGGGGTGATCAGCAAGGTAGAGGCCTCTGGATTTTTTGTAAATGGACACATGGCAGACATTTCTATGAGAGCAAAACTCAGAGGTTTAAAAGATACTACCGGACAGCCGATTTTTAAGAGCGACATGCAGAGTGGAACGAATTATTATCTGGACGGTTCTCCTATGAACTTTCCGAACAATGGAGCTTTTGATAAATCAAAGGCGCTTATGATTTCCGGAGACTTCTCCCAGCTTGTGTATGCAATCCGTCAGGATATTACTTTTAAACTGTTTACAGAGGGCGTTGTTCAGAATACAGATGGAAGCATTGCATACAATCTGATGCAGAATGATATGGTAGCCCTTCGTGCGGTTATGCGCCTTGGATGGGAGATCCCGAATCCGATCAATGCTCTGCAGAAGGACAAAAGCAAGAGATGTCCGTTTGCAATTATGAAAACAGGAGCGTAATTAGCAGGAGTGTGAGGAACCATGTTATATGTGCCATATATGTATTATGAGAATTATTCAGATTCCCCGGTCATAAAAGAAGATTTTTGGGAATATTGGGAATCTCAGGCAGAAAGAGAAGTGGATAAAAAAACATTTGGACGCTTGCGCAGAGAACCAGTTCTTATTACTGAACCGGTAAAACAGTGTATTTGTGAGATTGCGGAACTTCTTTATAAGGCAGATGAAATAGCAGAGCGGGCACGGCAGCAGGGGGGAGCAGGTCTTTTAGAATCGTATAATAATGATGGAGAATCCGGTACTTTTGATCTGTCCCGGTCGGTCTATACAGAAGAAGGAAAGGCAAGGAAAATTGGAGAGATTATATACCGATATCTGTCTTTTACAGGTCTTATGTACGCGGGGGTGAGGTAATGAATCAGAATTACATATTTACCATTACACTTTACAACCGGATCCGTGCTGCTGATACACCGGACCGGAAAGAACGATGGATCAGAACCGTGCTTCATAACTGCTTCTGGAAAAGCCAGATTCAAACAGGATTCCGGGATACGGGCGTCAGTTCTCAGAACGTATATGTTGTGCGGATTCCGGAAGATGCCAGGTATCTGCCTTATGCAGGATTTGCAAAACAGCAAGTGGGAAGGTTTACGTTTTCCCAGGGGGATCTTGTGGTTCTGGGAGAATGTCAAGAGGAGATTACCGGTGAAACGGGTCATACAATGGCTCAGGTATTAAATCGACACAGGCCGGATGCATTTCAGATCACTGCTTTTGCAGATAATACATCCTTTCCGGTGTCCAGGCATTACCGGTTAGGAGGATAGGAAATGGCTAAGATTGTTTTTGAGTGGAAAAAGTCTCTTTTGGAAACGGGAACGGAAAAGACCGGTGGAAGAAAGGGGCTTTTCTTTCTTGCCAGTGCAGCCGAACGTTTTATGCAGCCCTATGTTCCGGCGGGCCAGATGGCACTTTCGGAGAATGTGCGGATTGGAACGGAGGGGAACCGGGGGCAGATCCATTACATGAGCCCGTACGCCCATTATCAGTGGGAAGGGGTTCTGTATGTGGATCCCAAAACAAAAAAAGGGGCTTTCACCAATGGGGAGGGGCTGTTCTGGTCCCGCCCGGAGGTTGCAAAGATACCTTCAGACAAAAAGCTGGAATACAGTAAATTCCGGCATCCTCTTGCAACTTCGCACTGGGATACGGCAATGATGACCGCACGGAGAGAAGACCTGGTAAAGGAATTTGATGATTTTTTGAAAGGACTGGGAAGATGACAAAGCATGATGCAGTAAAGGCGTATTTTGAGCCTAAAATACAGGAGCTGACCAGAGACGTGCTTCATTTTAATTATTCCCCTGAATCTGCAGACAGTTTCGGGCTGATTACCAATTATGCGGAAAAGGAAGTAAAACGCTTTATCAGTGGGAAAACACGCAAGGCATATGGGTTTACCGTTGAGGTGGTAAAAGAGTATTCTACTTCTTCGGATGACTTAAATCTGGAATGCATGAATTTTGTACAGGGATTTATGGACTGGCTGGAAGAGCAGAATAACCGGAAAAATTATCCGGATTTTGGAGCTGGCTGTGAGATAGAAACCATAGAACTTTTGCAGAATATGCCGAATTTTGCCGGGATCAATGCACAGGCTGGTCTGGCACGGTATATGGTACAGGGGAGGATCCTGTACTTTGATTACACGGAAATGATGTTATAAAGAAAGAGAAGAGGAAAAGACATGAAAAAATTAAATCTTCAGTTATTTGCTGAAAGAGTAGAAGGTAAGATTGACCGAAAATATATGGCCCATATGATTGATTCCGGTTCCCTTTGCCACGGAGATGCAGAGGGCTGGGAAATCCTCGGAGATGATCTGGAAGAGTACAGTGTGGATCTGAATCCAGATACAGAAAGCGTCCAGAACATTCTTGGACAGACAACCTTTAAGCATAATGGGTATGAAGCTTCTTCGGAAGCAGATCCGTATTATGCAAGAACAGACAGTGTGCTGTCCACAAAGCTTCAGGAGATTATTGATCACCGCTATAAAGACGATAGCTGTAAAACAAGCGCTCTTGAAGTCCATATGTGGGAAGGGGACGAAACTGCCGGATACACAGCGTGGAAACAGGAATGTTATGTAATTCCAACTTCTTATGGTGGAGATACCTCCGGATATCAGATTCCGTTTACGGTAAATTATGTAGGTGAACGTGTAAAAGGAAAATATGTTCCCAAAACTAAAAATTTTACCCCGGATGAGGCAGCTGCAATGGCATAAGAAAGAGGTGAAAAATAAATATGGAACAGGAAAAATTTCAGAACACATTGAAATTAAAGGTAGATACAGGAAAGATTGTAGTCCCCATTGAGGATACTGATGGGGAATGTCTTGGCAAGATGACATTCATCCCAACGGATTCCGACATCCTGAAACGTTATGGAGATGTAGTGGAATTCTTTAACAGCACAGAGTTTTCAGAGGAAAGCTCTGAGAGGGAGATCATGGAGTATTCCGATCATGTGAAAGAGCAGTTTGATTATCTGTTTGGATATAAGGTATCAGAAGCGCTGTTTCAGAAATGCGGCCCATTAACCATTGTCTCGGGAGGAGAGTTTTTCTTTGAGAGCGTTCTGGATGGAATCTCCTCTATTATTGAACAGATTACAAATGAGCGTATTGAAAAGAAAATGGCAAAAGTCCGGAAAGCAACTGCCAGATATCATAAATAATGAATGCCTGGGAGCTTCCTCAGCAGCTTCGGGTAGGGGAACAGGAGTGGAAGATCCGTTCTGATTTCCGGGCAGTTCTGGATATTTTAAATTTCTTTAATGATCCGGAGTATGAAGAGGATGAAAAATGGTGGATCTGTCTGGATATCCTGTATGAGGATTTTCAGAGGATGCCGCAGGAGTTATGGCTGGAAGCAGCCCAGCAGGCCATTGCGTTTATTGACATGGGCACAAAAGAAAAAAACGGGCCGAAACCGCGGCTGATGGATTGGGAGCAGGATGCTCCCATTATCATTCCATCGGTAAACCGTGTGCTCGGGAAAGAGATCAGAGCTCTTCCTTATCTTCATTGGTGGACCTTTATGGGAGCCTATATGGAAATTGGGGAGAGCTTATTTTCCCAGGTGGTTTCTCTTCGTAAAAAACGTACCCAGAAAAAGAAGCTGGAAAAGTGGGAACGGGAATTTTACCGGGAGAATAAAGAGCTGTGTGATCTGAAAAAGAAGTATACAAAGGCAGAGGAAGAAGAACAGAAGCGGCTGAAAGCGCTTCTGGAATAGGGAGGTGAGGAAACATGTCAGTAAAAGCAGATGGAACGCTTCTGATCGAAACAGGAGTGGATCTGGAGGGCTTTGAGACAGACTGCAGAAAACTTCAGCAATCGGCCAAACGTGCCGCGAAATCTATACTGGATATTGAAAAAAATCTGGAATCTGTAATGAGACAGCTTGCTTCCTCATCTTCTGAGGCGGCAGCCAGTACAGACGAGGCAGAACATAAGGCCAAAAGTGCTCAAAAAGAAGCCAGGGAGACTGCGAAGTCAGCAAAAGAAGCGGCGAAAGAGGCTGGAAAAGCCAAAAAGGAACTGGACGGGATCCGGGACAAGAAGATCACGATTACCAGAATGGAAGACACTTCCCAGGATGAGTATGACGGGCCCCTGTATGGACCGGAAAAAGCGGATCCGCGTTTTATGGGATATTCCAGAGAGGCAATGGAAGCGATTGGAATAGGGGCAGAAGAAGCGGAAACCAGTGTCAATGAACTGTATTTGGAAATCACAAAAACAGAGGATGCCCTAAAGCAAATGGAAGCAGAGGGACAGTGGTTCGGTGATTCCGATTACGATGATGCTTATACAAAGCTGAAAATCCTGAACCAGGAGGCAAAAGAGTATCAGGAAAGGCTTGATCTGGATTCCAGTATCAATCCGTTTGACCAGGAATCTTTTGCCGGACAGATTCGTGATGCAGAGATGGAGCTTGCAAGGCTGGCCAGCGCAGGAAAAGGGTTAGGCAGTAAAGAATTTGATGAGGTATATCGCAAGCTTGCGCTTTTAAAAGAAGAGGCGAAATCCTATGCCAAAGAACTTGCAAAGACACCCGATCAGTCTGCTAAGGAAGAGAGTCTGAAAAAACTGGGAGAAAGCGCAAAGATTTCCCGAAAGAAAATTGTAGAGCTGAATGATGAAATCTCCAAACTGAAAAAGCGGCAAAAGGAATTGGAAGCAGCAGGAATCGGACTGGGGTATCAGGAATATGACCAGAATATAAAGAAACTCTCAAAGCTGGAAAGAAAGCTGAAAAAGTACGAGGATGCGGTTACAGGAGCAAAGAAAAAGACAAACATCTTTTCGGATACCCTGAACAGTGCAGCAGGCCGTATTTCCAGATTAACCGGTGTTATTACCAGGGCTACAGGAACTCTGATCAAAGGAGGCAGAAACGCTGCCCGGGCTGTAGCGGGGCTGAACCGTCATACAGAAAATACACGTATGACTATGGGAAAAATGCTTGCAACTTCCGTCCTTTTCAGTGCCGTGTTTCGGGGGATATCGGCAGTAACCTCCGGGATCGGGGAAGGCTTTCAGAATCTTGCCATGTATTCTGATCATACCAATGCCAGCATTTCTGCCTTAATGTCAGCCATGACAAGATTAAAGAACAGCATTGCGACAGCCTTTGATCCGATTCTTTCGGTAGCAGCGCCGGTACTGGTAACGTTTATCAATCTGCTTGCCCGCGCTGTGACCTATGTAGGGATGTTTTTTGCAGCGCTGACAGGGCAGAGCAGTTTTGTAAAGGCGGTAGGTGTCCAGCAGGATTACAGGGAATCCCTGTCAGGGACAGCGGAAGCTGCAAATGATGCTGCAGACGCCACCAATAAACTGGCAGGCGCTACGAAAAAGGCGGAAAAGGAAAAAGACAGGTATCTTTCCGGGCTGGATGAAATCCGGAGATGGGAATCTTCGGACAGCGGCGATCTTCCGGAAACGGGAGGAAACGGAAATTACCGGCCTCCGGGAAGTGTTGGAGGGATCAATCCGGGGGATATGTTCGAGACAGTTCCTATTGAAAATTCCATTAAAGGCCTGGCAGATAAGATCAAAAAGCTTTTGCAGGAAGAAGACTGGGAAAGCCTTGGGAAGTTTGTAGCAGACGGGCTGAATAAAGGCATGAAGCGGATCTATGATGTGATCAGCTGGAAAAAGGTAGGGCCTAAGATCACAAAGTTTGTCAGAGCGTTTACGGATACCTTTAACAGTCTGGTAAAGTATCTGGATTTCGACCTTATGGGAAGAACGATAGGGGCAGGGATTGACACATTGATCCGTACCTTTAATCGTCTGATCGGCCCTGGGGGAATTGATTTTAAACAGATTGGCCGCAAGCTGTCAGAAGGACTCAGGGGGGCCATTGGAGAAATCGGATGGACAGAGCTTGGCAATCTGATGGGTAATTATTTCATGATCGCCTGGGATGTGCTCAGTGGCTTTGTAACAGATATGGCAAGGAAAAACGGTGCCGGAATTACGGGATGGGAAGAACTCGGACAATCCCTGGGGGATGCACTGAATGGAATGTTTGCCAGAATCAGCTTTACAGAAGCAGGGATGACATTAACCAATGGGATCAATGGCATCTTTGAAATGGTGCAAAAGCTTGCAGAAACGGTTGACTGGGATGCAATGGCGGACAACGTAACCTCTGGACTAAATGCAGCATTTCAAAACCTGAACTGGGAAGAGGCAGGACAATCCCTGAATGCGTTTCTGGGAAAGCTTTCGGGGTTTATTGTACAGGTTTTGAGGGACACGGACTGGGAAGAAGTAGGACGTGGAGTAG
>OLOF01000541.1_pt1 | contig 15250 bp, 13 predicted proteins | sample 1643121 | NCBI WGS metagenome assembly OLOF01 (sample SAMEA3136677, study PRJEB25190) | human gut metagenome | biome: human gut; feature: human-associated habitat; material: faeces | place: Austria | collected 2013
TTCTGCAAGGACAATTCAAAGAGATGTAAATTATATAAAAACTCATATGAAAGAATTTTTTTATTGACAAAAAGCAGATTAAATTGATTTTATTTCAATTTAATCTGTTTATATTATACAAAGTTATTAAAGAAGATATATACTAAAATATAAAGATGAAAAAGAGAAAGAAAATAGAGTATTTTATTAAAAATGAAACTATGCCTCAAATAAGAAAAATAGCTAATCTATATAGGAAAGGATAACGATGACCTTTTTAAAATTTACTGTTACTTATATACGAAAAAAATTGTATATAAGGTCAAGATGAAAGTCGATTTTTACGATACAATAAAAAGGATTGCATAAATTCAACAATCCTTTTAGTATGTAGTGGAGCAATTTCGAAACAGGTATGCGAAAAATAACATACTTTGTTTCAAACTCTCTTATATAACTCGATTTATTGTCTTTACTTTAATATAAAATTTATAAATGTTCAATACTTTTTAAATAAATAATAAAATACCTAAAAATTCTATATTTACTTTCTCAATGCGACAACAATGTTGTCGCATATGAATTGGTCACATTATCTTGATAATAAATTTAATTATGGCAAATTCGCCATAATTGAAAGAGAATACTTATATTTATTCGCATTCTCTTTCAATCACCTATATAATAATCTCCTTTATCTGTTTGTTTAACTTTACCTCGTCTTAAAAGTTCTTCTTTAATTACTTCAAGCATTGTTTCTTTATCAATCCCAAATGCATTTGCTGTTTTTTCTAGACAAGCATTTCTATCATACCCTTTTTCTACTAACTTAGATAAATAACCTATAATAGAGGTTTCTTCAATTTCACTTTCATAGTTATCTAAAGCATCTTTTTTAGTATCAGCATTTTCATCTTTTATTACTAAATCAATATTCTTACCATTTCCTTTAGTACTTCTATCTTGGGCTTTTTTATAATATTCAGATATACTTACAACTTTTGATTCTGTACCAATATGCTTTAACATATTAATTCTAGTTCTTAAATAAATCATTCTTGAAAGTTCATCATCAGTAAAATTTTTTTCTAAATCTCCACAAGTTTCAAGTATTAAAATACAAGCCTCTTGTTCTAAATCCTCTTTTTCTAATTTTCTTTTTTCACTTTTATATTTATAATAAATATGATTGCTTACTTTCCTTGCTATTTCTCTGATTTGATCTAAATGATTATTCACAAATTCATTAGATAGTTTACTTCTATTACCAATCCATATTTTCCCTTTATTATTTAATAACCTTTCATAGTCATCACGTCCAAAATATACCGCTTTTCCAAAAATATAATCAAAAAAGTCTTGTAATGAAATATTATTAGCTTCACAAATCTGTTTTATTTCAGCTTTAGTATAATATCTTTCTTTTTCCATAATTTCTGATAAGATTTGAGTAATTAAGTATGTATCCATATCTTTAACAATAGAACTATATCTTCTATTACTTTTTATAAAATTATAAGCATATTTAGTTATGCCTAAAATATACAATAATTCATTTAAAGGAATACTATATTTTTTCTGTATATTTTCTAATTTTTCATAAGAAATTCTTGTTCCAGCTGATAGTTTTTCTTCTTCAAAGATTCTTAATTTTAATTTTTGTAATTCTTCTGGCTTTGTTTCTTTATACTCGCCTTTTAATACATAAGCTTTCATATTGTGATTATATTTCATATTCCAATACTGACTTTCTGTCAGTCCTAAAACACTTAATGCCAATATTCTTTCATTTATCAAATATTTTTCTGAAAGTGTTTGTAACATTTTATAATCTATTTGAGTATATGGTTGAATTCCTTCTATCTTTGTAATTTTTATTGAAATTTTTTTTAATTCTTCCTCATTTAAAAATCCTCTTAGAATTATCGCGTTCCTTTTTTTATCTGATTTTATATGGTTAAAAGAACTTATTGTAACTCCAAGTATATCAATAGCCAGTTTTTTTTCATCAATTTGATATTTTTTTGATAATTGGACTAATTTCTCATAATTTATTTTATCTCCAATTTTTAAACTTTCATTTCTTAATATTTCTTGTCTCTGATGAGTTATCTGTTTATCTTTTTGAGCAGTTTGAGTATTTATTCGTTTTTGCTGATGAAATATCATTGCATTTGAATCAGGATTACTTTTTATTTTTCTATATGAATATTCTGAAATTTGTAAAACATTTATAGCTAATATTTTTTCAGGTATATCGTATTTCTTGGCAAATTCTTGTAGCTGATGATAATTTATAAGACTACCTTCTGCTAATTGTTCTTCTTGTATAATTATATTTCTAAAACCTATTGCATTTTCTATCATCTCAGGTATTAAATGCTTTAAAATAATAAAATTCTTAGCATTTGAACCTTTAGAATGTATAGATTGAAATTGTGCCTGTGTTACTCCAAATATATTTACTGCCAATATATATGGAGTAATATTGTATTTACTTGATAATTCAATAAGTCTATTATATGAAATTTTATCTCCAGGATGTAAATTTTCATTATGTAGTATTTTATCTACTAATTCTCTGCTACTTATAATTTGCTCCAATTGTAGAACTCCTTTCATTTATATTTTTATATAATTATACTAACAAAGTTCGTTTTTTTCAATAGTATTAGCACTTATATTAATAGTTTCTCATACCATAATATCCATTATATATTGTTAAATAAATATAAAGCAACTTTATTTTGCTCTGTTGTCTCCATTTCCATTAGTTTAGCCATTACAAAAATAACAATTTTATATTTTCCCAAATTTATAAGTGTAGTTCTATATTCTTCAGCTATGTCTTTTAGCATACTATCAAATTTTTCATAATATTCTTTATTATTATATATAAGTCCAGACAATTTGCTTTGGCTCATACATATTGCTAATCTTAATTTATCTTTAATGTCCATATTATTTATAATATCTATTAAATATTTTACTTTTTCTTGTTCCATTTTCTATTACCTCCATTTTAAAATCTAGTATCATTGTTTTTCTTTCTATTCTTTTCAGCTTTGTTCTCATTTGGTATAGTTACTTTTCTTAAAATATTGTTAGCGATTTCATTATCATTATCATCAAATATGCCATTTTTATATAAATCATCACTGACAATTTTATAATTTGCGTCATTATCATAAGTTATCCTTTTATGAAAGTGGCTCATTAAACTATGCCCAAAACCTTTGAATTTTTGTAATTGAGCTTTTAAGCTTTCTTTTTCTTCTTGTAGTTTATTAATTATCTTTTCTTTAACAGATAATTTATCATTTAATTTTTCAATAACCTCGTCTTTTTGTTCTAATTGATATTGAAGTGAGCGATTCTCTTGACCTACTTCAAGTGTATAAAATTCAAAATCTTCAATAGCTATATTTAAATCATTTACACTTCTAACTGTCTGAGTAACATTAGTTACGTTTTCAATATAATTTTTAATATTATCTATATTCTCGCTCGAAATAAGCTTATTATTTTTATCTAGCAAAGGCGATTTCAGATTATCTAATATTTGACAAATATCTTTACTTTTATTATCAAGTTTTTTAGTTTGTTTATTAGCATTATCTAACTTTGGTTTCTGTTTCTCTAGTTTTTTCTTCATCTGTCTATAATTATCCATTTCTTTAACATTAATATCTTGGTTTCTGCCTTTTTGCTTTGTTTTAAGCCTACTATCAACATCATAGAACTTGTTATAAAACTTAATACAAGCATTTCTCATTTTATCTTGTATTTCTGAAAGTAAAGTTTTAGTAAATAGTTGTGATTTTCCAACCTGCTTTTTCATACCTCTTTTACAATTCTCTATTACAGGAACACCTATAACATGCATATGTGGAGATGTTTCGTCAAAATGTATTGTAGCATTGGCTACTTTAAAGCTAGGAAGTATTTTATTTAAGTCTTGTATTTGCTCATTATATACATCTATCATCTTAAATCTATATTCATCATCTTTATCTTGCCAAAAATCCATATCTCCAAGTTCTATAATAATTTCACAGGCAATATCATTTTGAGAATTACACACTTTTTGAAAGTAATCTTTAACTTGTCTATCAGCTCTTGTCTTGCTATTATACTCAATTCTAGCTTGTTCAAATTCATCTAAATAGACTTGTTTAACATCTTCTACAATATCATTAGTTCCATAAATAGTAGTAATTAAATCTTTTTGATTATCGTAATCTCGTAAATTATGCTTATTTACTCTTGATACATCATTTGCATTTTGAATAGCATTATTTGAAAGAGAAGTTGTTCCAGAAACATTTCCTTTAGCTGTCTTTTTTGCTACTTTACTTTTGTTTTTATCACAACCCAAGTGAAATGAATATGCTAATTCTTGTTCCATCTTTTTCCTCCTTTAGAATTTTCTTCGAAGCATAGGACTTTGACCTTGTCATAAGTCCTAACCCCCTATGAGTTATGACGTACCATCATAACTCGGGGGCTCTGCGAGGCAATAAATTTTCTCCCAATGGGATAAAATTTATCAAAATTACCTCACACAAAATTTATATTGCTACACGCAAATATAAATTTGTATTCGCTAATTTGCTTGTTGCAACATAGCACAAATATAAAGTAATAGTTGCAACAATTATTTATGCTGTTTCTTTGCAGTAGTATGAGTAACAAGTCCAAGTCGTAATTTTCCCTCTGGTTTAGCCAAGAAATTTTTATATTGTTTTATTGCTACCATTCTAACTACTTTTTGATTTTTCTTTAACTTAAATTCAATATGTCTATCTCTAATCATTGCAACTTTAGATTTATTATCATAGTTTTCATCTATCTTATCATCGTGAAAATAGTATTCTCCCAAATCCATATAGTTTATATCTAATTCTTTTTTCAATGTACTTAATAGTCTTGTAATTGTTCATTATTCATATTTACACTAATTCTAGTATCTTCTAGTTTTCCACCTCTTTCTAGCATAGTTGGAAAATCTACAACACCCTTATCATATAACTTGTCTATTTGCCCGACAAAACTACTTCTAAAATTGATTTTTTCAATATCAAAATTGCCTTCTTCATCTTTCTTTAATGTTGCAGTTTCAATAAATTTAGATATAAAAGATTGCTTTTCTTCTTTACTCTTCATAGTCCATAGTTTTAGCAAAACATCTTTATACATCTGATGTTCAGTCAATTTTTCTCTTTCTATATCTCTTTCAGCAAGTAGATGTTGAGGATTATATGTTTCTTTGTCAAAATTTAAAGAGTCAATTTTCTTGTTTTCCAAATCTGCTAATTTCTTTTCTATTATTTTGTAATCTTCTGCAAAATCTTCTTCTCTTAATATTCCATTGACATAGACTTTTCTAAGTCTTTCCTTTTGTTCTTTTAATTTCTTGATTTCTTTTTCAATTTCTTTAGTTTCATTATCTTTCTTTTCGGCAAGTAGAGGGTAGAAGTATTTATTTACATGAAAGTCATATTCTACTAAATCTAAAATATAATCAATTAAACAATCTTCTAATTCAGCTTCATTGTAATATAAATTGCAGTTATCACAGAAGTAGTACATATATTTAGCTTTTTTACCACCTGTACCTTTACAAGTCATTATTTTTCCGACAAGTAGGACATACAAGTTTTTGAAAAAAGATATAAACTCTATTTCTACAATAAGACCTTTGATTTTTCTCCTTTTGTTTTTGAACTTCTTCCCACATAGCTCTTGTTATAATAGGAGGAACAACATCTACAAATAATTCTGTTTCTTTGTTAGTATCATATTTATACCTTTCATAATCACCCATATAGATTTTATTGTTTATAATTCTATCAATAGTAGAGTCGCACCATTTCTTATTATTAGGGGATAATACTTTTTCCTCATTTAGAATATTAGATATTGCTTGATAGCTTTTGCCTTCTAAATATAATTCAAATATTTTTAAAACAATATCTTTTGTAGTAACATCTACTTTTAATGTTTTATCAGTATCTCTGTAATAGCCTAGTGGTACTTTTCCAGGAATATGACCTGCTTTAATAGCACCATTTAATCCAAACTTAGTTCTTTCTGATACTATTTCTATTTCAAGTTGAGATAAAACAGTTAACATTCTAACAAAGAAACGACCATTTGCAGTAGAAGTATTTACATCATCTCTATCACAAATTAAATAGCAATGGTATTGCTCAAGAGTGCTAATTAAAACTTCTAAATCTCTTACAGAACGAGTTATTCTATCAAGTTTATATGCAACTATATAATTTAATTTACCTGCTTTCATATCTTCTAGCATTTGCTGAAATGCTGGTCTATCTTTCATATTTTTAGCTGATATTCCTGCGTCTTTATATACTTTAAATATCTCAAAATCCTTATATTTGCATAGCTGTCTTAATTTCTCTTCTTGTTCTCCTAAACTAAATCCCTCACGAGCTTGATCTTCGGTACTTACTCTAATATAAATACCTGCAATTTTTCTTTCTTCGTTCTCCATTTAAAACCTCCCATAAAACAAACAAAGTGCTAGAAAGCCATTGCTAACTAACACTTAAAAACTCTAATATTTTCTTATTATACTACTTGCTGAAAACAAAAAATCTTTTAGTATTAGTCGCCATTGATAAATTCTCTTAATTTTGAGAGTGGGTATTTATTTGCTAAATTACCTATGTAAAAATACTCATGTTCATTAAAGAATAAATATATTTTATCTTTAATAATAGCAGTATGTGGTTCTACATAAGCAAGATTAGTTTTTTCTACCATTCTCAAATTACCATTCTTTATCTTTGGTTCACAATTACTAAAAGTGCAAGCCCATTCAATCTTAGAATGTAATTTTTTACTTATTGCTATTTCTTTTTTTACTGTAGATATCATACCACAAAAACCTACTTTTTTCAATATTTTGAGGCTATTATCTACTTTTATTTCCAAAAAGCAAAAAATAAGCCGACTAAATCGACTTATATATTGTGAAATGATATTCACTTTTTTGTTTTCTTTAAACTCACTTGTTGCGATACTTTCAAGTGGTTCGACGAAAACGCATTATGGAGCGGGTAGTGGGAATCGAACCCACGCTATCAGGTCGGAAGCATGACATTCTACCACTAAATTATACCCGCATAATGATATTATACAATGAATTTACAAAAAATTCAATAAAAATATTTGAAAATAAAAAATTTCATGTTATAATATTATAGAAGTAATATAAATAGGGAGAGATATATGAATCAAATTTTGGTAACCAAAAAATTATATATAACACCAGAGTTAAAGAAAAAGAAAAAAATATATAAATTTAATTTCATATTATCATTATTTTTCTTAATAGTATTAGTATCATTTTATATTTATGCTGCATACGATAGAGAAAAATCAGAAGCCGTTTCGCAAGAAATTTTAGCAAATGCAAATATACCTGAAGAAGATAAAACAGAAGTTAATAGTGATATATTAATAGCAGTATTAAATGATACAACAGATGATGGAAAAGAAGAAAAGCCAGTAGTAGTACCAACAACAAATAGTTCAAATACGGTTGCAACCAAGCCAAAAGAGAAATCATCAGCTGGTTATACATATGTAGTAGATGGAAGAATTGAAATTCCAAAAATAAAAGTAGATTATCCTATATTATCTGGTGAAACTAAATCAGAACAAGAAACAGAAGCGCTATTAAAAATGTCACCATTGAAATTTCATGGACCAGAAATAAATGAGGTAGGAAATTACTGTATAGTAGGACATAATTATAGAAATTCTAAGTTTTTTAGTAAAGTACCGACTTTAGAAAATGGTGATATAATAAAAATTACAGACACAACAGGAAAGGTAGTGGAATACTCAGTATATACTAAATATAATGTAGTTCCATCAGATACTACTTGTACTGACCAAAGAACGAATGGAAAAAAAGAAATAACTTTAATAACTTGTACAAATGATAGTAAAGAAAGAGTAATAGTAAAAGCAAGAGCAATTTAAGTTGGAGAAAAGTGGAAAAACAGGTCTTTTTAGACTTGTTTTTTTGATTTATTCAGTATATAATATTGAACATATAAAAAATTTAGGAGATGGTAAAATGCAAGTAAGTAAAGAAGAAATATTGCATATTGCAAATTTAGCGAACTTAACATTAGAAGAAAATGAAATAGAAAATTATTTAGAAAATTTACAAGAAATATTAGATTTTGCAGATATAGTAAACAATGCACATGCAGAAAATTTAGATATAACAATAGGAGCAAATGAAACTCAAAATGTATTTAGAGAAGATAAGGTTGAAATATTTGAAGATAATAAAGCTTTATTACAAAATGCACCAAGTCAAGAACAAAATATGTTTAAAATACCAAAAGTATTGTAATCAAGAAGATTAATATGAAATATAAAAATATACAATAAATACTTAATAAAAAAGAATATGTTTATAAAAGTAACGAATAATTTTAAGCATATTAAGCAAGGAGGAAAGATAATGAATATTACTGAATTAACAGTTCATGAATTACAAGAAAAGTTAAGAAATAAAGAATTGACAGTAAAAGAAATTACAAAAGCATATGTAGATAGAATAAACGAAAAAGAAAAAGATGTACAAGCTTTTGTTACTACTTTGACAGAAGAGGCAGAAAATAAAGCAGAAGAAATTCAAAAAAAGATAGATAATAAAGAAATTGAAGGAGAATTGGCAGGTATTCCAATCGGTATAAAAGATAATATCTGTACAAAAGGAATAAAAACAACTTGTTCTTCAAAAATGTTAGAAAATTTCGTATCACCATATGACGCAACAGTTATGGAAAAAATTAATGAAGAAAACTTAATCAATTTAGGAAAACTAAATATGGATGAATTTGCAATGGGAGGTTCTACTGAACATTCATATTTTAAAGTAACAAAAAATCCATGGAACTTAAGTAGAGTTCCTGGAGGTTCATCAGGAGGAAGTGCAGCAGCTGTTGCAGCAAATTTAGTGCCTTGGGCATTAGGAAGCGATACTGGTGGTTCAATAAGACAACCAGCTAGTTTTTGTGGAGTTGTAGGCTTAAAGCCAACATATGGTCTTGTTTCAAGATATGGATTAGTAGCATTTGCTTCATCATTAGACCAAATAGGTCCTATAACGAAAGATGTTAGAGATTCAGCTTTATTATTAAATATAATTGCAGGTCATGATAAAAAAGACACAACATCTGTAAATAGAGAAAAAATAGATTATACAAAATGCCTAAAAAATGATGTTAAAGGATTAAAAATAGGGGTTCCAAAAGAATTTTTTGGAGAAGGTATAAATTCAGAAGTAAAAGAAACTTTACAAAAATCAATAGAAAAATATAAAGAATTAGGTGCTGAAATAGAGGAGTTTTCATTAGATATAGCAAAATATTCTTTAGCAGCATATTACATTATAGCATGTGCAGAAGCAAGTTCAAACTTAGGCAGATTTGATGGAATAAGATATACATATAGAACAGGAGAATTTAAAAATCTAAAAGAATTATATAAAAAATCAAGAAGTGAAGCATTTGGACCAGAAGTTAAAAGAAGAATAATACTTGGAACATATGTATTATCATCAGGATATTATGATGCTTATTATAAAAAAGCACAACAAGTAAGAACTTTAGTTATGAATAAATTTAGTAAAGCTTTTGAAAAATATGATGTTATATTAACACCAACATCGCCAACAGTAGCTTTTGGAATTGGTACAAAATCAGAAAATCCATTAGAAATGTATTTATCAGATATATGTACAGTATCAGTAAATATAGCAGGATTACCAGCTATATCAATACCTTGTGGAGTAAATAGTGAAAAAATGCCAATAGGAATGCAAATAATAGGAAATAAATTTGAAGAAGAAAAAATATTAAATGCAGCATATACATTTGAACAAGCAGTTGAGTTTAGAAAAAAATATCAACCTGAATTTAAGAAAGATTAAGGGAGGAAAAAGAATGTTAAGAGATGATTATGAAGTAGTAATAGGGCTAGAAGTTCATGCAGAATTATCAACAAAGACAAAGATTTTCTGTTCATGTCCAACAACCTTTGGCGCAGAACCTAATACACAAGTTTGTCCAATATGTATGGCAATGCCAGGAACTTTACCTGTTTTAAATGAAAAGGTTGTTGAATATGCTGTAAAAGCAGGACTAGCTACTAACTGTGAAATTTCAAGAGATTGTAAAAATGATAGAAAAAATTATTTTTATCCAGACTTACCAAAAGCATATCAAATATCTCAATTTGACCAACCACTTTGTGAACATGGTAATATTGAAATAGAAGTAAATGGAGAAAATAAGAAAATAGGAATAACTAGAATTCATATAGAAGAAGATGCAGGTAAATTAAATCATGATGACTTTGCGGGTGGAAGTTTAGTAGATTTAAATAGAGCAGGAGTTCCTTTGATAGAAATAGTTTCAGAACCAGATTTAAGAAGTAGCCTTGAAGCAGATGCATATTTGAAAAGATTAAAATCAATATTAGAATATATAGAGGTTTCAGACTGTAAAATGCAAGAAGGTTCTTTTAGAGCAGATGTTAATGTTTCTGTAAGAAAAAAAGGAGATAGAAAATTAGGAACTCGTACAGAAATGAAAAACATGAACTCTTTCAGAAGTATAACTAGAGGAATTGAATATGAAATTGATAGACAAATAGAACTTATAGAAAACGGTGGAAAAGTAGAACAAGAAACTTTAAGATGGGACGATGTATCAGGAAAGACTTTTTCAATGAGAGATAAGGAAGATGCTCAAGATTATAGATATTTTCCAGAACCTGATTTAGTTGCTATAAGACTATCAGAAGAATATATCAAAAATATAAGAAAAACATTACCAGAATTACCTGAAAGTAGAAAAGAAAGATATTTAAAAGAATATAAATTATCAGAAAAAGATGCAGGAATAATAACAGCTTCAAAATATCTATCAGATTTATTTGAAAATGCAATAAAAGTTTGCAATAATCCTAAAGCAGTAAATAACTGGATTATTTCAGATATATCAAGAATATTAAATGAAAAAGAATTAGAACCATCAGAAATACCTTTTAATGCTAAAGAACTAGGGGATTTAGTTATCTTAATAGATAAAGGAACAATAAGTTCTAGTATAGGTAAAAAAGTATTAGAAGAATTATTTGAAAATCCAAGAGAACCTGAGGAAATAATAAAAGAAAAAGGATGGATTCAAATATCAGATGAAGGAGCTATTAAGGAAATAGTACTTAAAATATTGGAAGCAAATCCACAATCAATAGCAGACTATAAAGCTGGAAAAGATAGAGCACTAGGATTTTTAGTGGGACAAGCAATGAAAGAAACAAAAGGAAAAGCAAATCCAAAGATGTTAAATGAGATGTTTTTAGAAGAATTAAAAAAATAAATAAAGACTTAACAATGTGAGTTTTAATGCTGGTAAAGTATGAAGAATTAATAATGTAGATTTACCACAAATATTATATTAACTTAGTAAAATTATGGTAATACTATTGACATATAAACATAAGATAAAGTATAATATATTTACAGAAATGAGATATTAAATTAAAGTCATATATATTTCTGTAAAAGTTTGATGATATACCCAAAATGTGGGCACAATAAAAGACTAGAGTTCCAGCTCTAGTCTTTTTATGTATTAATCAAACATCTTAAGAATAAGATATATTATAATTAATACAAGTAGTTTGATGATATTGCCCAAAATGATTTCACCTCCTTTGGAAGGCTGGGCACAAAAGAATTATACAATAATAGAATAAATTAATCAATAACATTACAAAACTAATGTTTATTTATTTCATATATAAAATTTATTAAAATAATTGCAAAAAATCCAAACTTATGATATAAATGATACAAGTAATTATGTGTGAGAAACAAGGAAAACGAGGTGAAAAAATGATAAAAGCTTATGCTAAATCTGATATAGGAAAAGTAAGAGAGATTAATCAAGATTATTACTATATATCCAATTCTTTAGACGAAGTACAATTATATATGTTAGCAGATGGGATGGGAGGATATAATGGAGGAGAAATCGCAAGTAAATTAGCAATTCAATCTGCCAAAAGTTATATAGAAAATAATTTTAAAGAGATAGAAAAAGATAAAGAAAGTATAATTCAATTAGTTGCAAGTAGTATGGAATATGCAAATATGGTAGTATATGAAAAATCAAGAGAAAACCAAGAATTAGAAGGGATGGGTACTACTTTAGAGGTTTGTCTAATATATAATAATAGGGCATTTATTGGACATATAGGAGATAGTAGAATTTATAGAATTAGAAAAGAATTTATGAGAAAATTAACACAAGACCATAGTTATGTTCAAAAATTGGTCAAAGATGGAACAATAACACAAGAACAAGCGGCACATCATCCACAAAAAAATATGTTAATGAAAGCATTAGGATGTAATGCTTTTGTAGAACCAGATGTTATGGTAAAAGGATTTTTAAAAGATGACATAATTATAATGAACTCAGACGGATTAACAAATTTAGTATCACAAGAAGAAATGTTTAAATGGGCTAAAAAAGATATTGAACAAGCACCAAAAGAACTTGTAAAATTGGCAAATGAAAATGGTGGCTATGATAATATTACAGTTATTGTTATAAAAAACATATAACAATATAAGCAATCCACATATAAACATATTAAGGAGAGATAAAATATGATTTTAGAAGGAAAAGTATTGGGGAATAGATATGAAATTATCGAAAAAGTTGGTAATGGAGGAATGGCAACAGTATATAAAGCAGAAGATAAAGTCTTAAAGAGAAATGTAGCAGTTAAAATTTTAAGAGATGAATTTACAACAGATGAAGAATTTATAAAAAGATTTGAAATAGAAGCACAATCTGCTGCAAGATTAGTCCATCCTAATATAGTATCTATTTTTGATGTAGGTGTTGAAGAGAATCTTTATTATATAGTAATGGAATTAATTCAAGGAAAGACCTTAAAAGAAATTATAATAGAAGAAAGAGGTCCATTACCATGGAAATGGTCTGTAAATGTAGCAATACAAATAGCTTCAGCATTAGAAATGGCACATAAAAATAATATTATCCATAGAGATATAAAGCCACATAATATAATAATAACAGAAGATGGAATAGCTAAAGTTACAGATTTTGGAATAGCTAAAGCAGTATCTAATTCAACTATTACAGCTTTTGGAACTACAATTGGTTCAGTACACTATTTTTCACCAGAACATGCGAGAGGTGGATTTACAGATGCAAAATCAGATTTATATTCATTAGGTGTTGTAATGTATGAAATGGTTACAGGAAAAGTACCATTTGATGCAGATACTCCTGTGTCTGTTGCACTAAAACATATGCAAGAAGACCCAGAAGAACCAATAGAATTGAATCCTAATTTACCAGGTGCAGTAAATAAAATTATAATGAAAGCATTAAAGAAAGATACAACTTTAAGATATCAAACTGCAAGTGAAATGTTATCAGATTTAAGAAGAGCATTAAAAAATCCAGATGGTGAATTTGTAGATGATAGAGAATATGACGAAACAGCTAAAACACAAAAAATAAATACAGATTTATATGGGAATATAGAAGAAGATTCAAAAGCTAAAAATAAAAAAGGGAAAAAAGAAGGAAGGTTCAAGAAATTTATAAAAGAACATAAAGCCTTAAGTATTGTTATAGGATTAGTATTATTATTTGCATTAAGTTTAGGCGGAACATTAGCTTTCTTAAATCTTACTAATCCACCAGAAGTTGAATTACCAAATTTAGTAGGAATGTCAAAAGAAGAGGCACAAAAAGAAGCAGAAAATTTAAAATTAAAAATTGAGATAAAAGAAGAAGAGTTTAATAAAGAAGTACCAGAAGGATTTATTATATCTCAAGACCCTAAATATATAGAAAAATATAATGTAAAAGAAGGAAGTACAATAACAGTAGTAGTTAGTAAAGGACAAGAAAAAACAAAAGTACCTAATGTAAAAGGAAAATCACAAGAAGAGGCTTTACAATTATTAGAAGCAGCCAACTTAAAAGCAGAAATAATTGAAGAAACAAGTAAAACTGTAAAAGAAGGATATGTAATTAGTCAAGAAACAGAACCAGATGAAGAAGTATTTGCTGGAGACACAGTAAAAATTCATATAAGTAAAGGAACAGGAATAAAACAAGTAAATGTTGTAAGTGTAATAGGTCAAAGTGAAGCAAATGCAAAAACAACATTGACAGGTTTAGGATTAAAAGTAAATGTTGCTTATGAAGAAGATACATCAAAAGCAGATGGTATAGTTTTAAAACAAAGTCTAGAAGGCGGAAAAACAGTTAATGAAGGGACAACAATAACAATAACAGTAAATAAAATAGCAGAAATGAAAGAAGTCTCTGTTACTGTAAATGTAAAATCTTTACTTGGTGGAAACATATATGAAGAAACTTCAAATACAACAAATTCATCAGGTGATAAAAAAGTTAAAAAAGTTAATCTAAAAGTTGTAGTTGGAAATGATACAATATATTCAGGAAAAGTAAGTGCATCAGAAACAAGTATAAAAGCAACAACAAAAGGAACTGGAACAAAAGAAATAAAAGTTTATATAGATGATGTTTTGAAAAATCAAGGACAAATAAAATATGGTGAAATGGCAACTTATACTGCTGAATAAGAAGTTGAATATACTGGAAATATAAAATTAAAATAAATAATTAAAAAAATAAAATAAATTAATTATTAAAAAATAAAAAAGTAAAAATTAAAATTAAAAAATCAAATAATTAAATATGAAAAATAATGAAAATATATTTTTAAAAAAAGATTTTAAATAAAATAAAAAAGGATAGTTTAAAATTCTTTATAAAATGAAACTAAAAAACAAAGAAATAAAAGTTACATAATAGGAATTATAAAAGAGTTTTTAGTAATAAGCATAATAAAATATTATGTCTAAGCTTTTTGGTACCCCTAAGGGACAAGGCGAAGAAATTTTATAGGATTTATTTCATTTATATAAAAAAAGATTATATAAATGTTTTAATATAATTTTTTAATGAAGAATATAAGTTTTTCTATAAAAAGAAAGTTACAAGTTAAAAATAGAGCAAATATACAAATACAAAAATTTCCAACAAAAAAAGATGAAAACAAAAATGTTTATAAATAAAAATAAATATATAAAAAAATAAAAAGATAATATATAAATAAAATAATAAATAAAATT
>OLOF01000545.1_pt1 | contig 15154 bp, 23 predicted proteins | sample 1643121 | NCBI WGS metagenome assembly OLOF01 (sample SAMEA3136677, study PRJEB25190) | human gut metagenome | biome: human gut; feature: human-associated habitat; material: faeces | place: Austria | collected 2013
ATAAGAAATAGAAAAATAAATATATATAAAATATTATGGACGGTGGTAAAATTGAAAACCAAAAAGAATATTATAATTTTATTTTTTATATTATTAGTTATTAGTTTGGTGATTTTATTTATATTTTTAATAAATAATCCCAAAAAAGCAAACAATATAATAAGTGAAAATAATAATATAAATTTAAATAATGTTAATAGCGAAAATAATAACATAGGTCAAAATGAAACAAGTAATATTATTTATAATGAAATAAATTCGACAGTAACAAATAAAGAAATACAAAATAATGATTCAATAGAAGTATTAGGTGGTAAACTAAATGAATCCGGAATTACATTTGATGGTAATCCAATTAAATATAACCAAACAATATCAACTAAACTTAACATTGCTTATATGTTAAAATATAATATTAATCATGATATAGAGATTGAAAAATTTGAAAAAGATATGTCTACATATATAAGTAAAAATAAGCCTAAATCTACGGGATTGTGGATAGAAAATCAAGAATTATTAGAAGGAGACCCTCTAGGTACTGATAGATTTATATCTATACTTTCACAAATTGGATTAGATTGTTCTATAGATAGTAATGGATTTGTTCAGAAATCAAATAGTACAGTAACAATTTCCAAATATATCAATGAAATAATAGATAGTGGTAAATTGGTTATGATTGCATTTTCACCAGATTACTATGCATATATAGAAGACTTTGACAATAAAGCTCATATGACTGACACAGAAGATAGTTTTGTTAGTTTTGAACCATATAATAATATATATCCATATATTATTACAGGAAAATGTGAGATTGAAGAACTAGAAGTAATTTTAAGGCAGATATCAAATGATGTAAAAAAATAGTAATATTTATACAAAAGGAGAAAGGGAATAAACTTTCTCTTTTAATATTTTTATATAGAATGCACCTATAATTATAAAAATATATGTCTATTATATTAGAGGTGTAGCATGAACAATATTTTAATAGTAGATTATAAAAAGCAAATTTCCAATAGTTTATTAGAAAAAATTATAGATAATAGTAATTTACAGTTACTTTATTTTCAGGATATCTTTACATTAGATAATTGTAGTTTATTTTCTAAATATAATTTAACTATTATTTTATTTTTAGATAAAATAGAAACATTAGTTTATATATGTAACAGACTAAAGACATTAAATTCAATAATATTAATAAATAATAAAAATATACATATTCCTGATACTTTTGATAAATATATATATAAAGAATTAACAAATTTATCAGATACATGTATTTATAAATGCTTGAATCTTTTAATTAATCAATCAGATTTAAAAAATTTAGACAATAAAATTATAGATTATTTAGTAACTTTAGGATATAATTTTTCTTTACTAGGTACACAATACTTATTAGAAAGTTTAAATTATATTACTAAAAACAAAATTTTTGAAAAGATTAATCTTGAAAAGAATATATATCCATATTTAGCCAAAAAACATAATGTGTCAATCAATAATATAAAATGTAATATTACACTAGCAACTAAAAAGATGACTTATAATTTTGAAAAAACAACTATTTCAGAAAGTTTTTTCTGCGATGAAATAACCACTAAATCTGTTATCAAGTATTTTATATTAAACTATTGTGAAAAAAGATAATAGATATATTATATATTTCAATCAAATTAAACTCCCTCTGTATATTAATATACAGAGGGAGTTCTACTCGTGAGTTCTGAAAATTATATATTAGTTATTTTGTTATATATAGGTTATTAATTTTTTGTAGCAACCCATACAGAAACATCACCTTGTCTGTTGCTTCCAGTTCCATTATGACCACGTGCAGTATAAAGTTCATACTGAACATAATAGTCAGAACCTTTGTTTATTTTAATCCAAGGTGTTTCACAATACCACCATCCTGAAGCATCTGCATGTCCATCAGTATCATCAGTAAGCAAAAATCTTCTTGCATAAACTAGCTGATTCTGCCATTTTCGATAAACTCTGATTTCCAACTCTTCCTGAGAAGTTGTACTGTCGGACGGTCTCCAAGCTGGCTTGAGCTTAATATACTCAGCGTTATAAGTGAAAATACCACCATTACCAACACTGTTAATATGTCTACTTTCAAGCCATGTGTCTACTCCTGCGCCAAATACTCCATCAACAGGCCAAGATACCTTCCGTGTATCGTTAACAGATACTTTTGGAGAAGTTTCGGCAGCCATAGTTGGCTGAACTAACATTGAAAAACACATAATCATTGCAACTGCACTCGTTAATATTTTAGTAATTCTTTTTTTCATAGTGTCTCCTTTCTTGAACTCACGAGTATTAATAATTTAGGATGTTCTTATTAAAAGACATCTAAATCATTTCATAATTACAAAAGATTTCTCTTTTACAAATTTTACCACATATGCATAATTATGTCAAAAAAGATAAGAAAAGATAACTATTTAATCAATTTGATTTCTATATTTTTATCATTTATATCTACCAAAGTAATTTTCATTTGTTCAGTACAATCTTCTTTTAGGCAACTAAAATTACATTGTATTTCTAGTACTCCATTTTTATTCAGTCTTGCTCCACTACCATCAAATGTAGCACTAAATTTTTCACCATTTTCATTTTCAATAAAACATTTTTCTATTTTGATAAGTTGGCCAGACATGACATCTTTTTCTCTAAGTTCTTCTACTTTTTTTGTCCAATATTCATAGTCGCCCCATTGAAGTTCTGCATTAACCTTTGTTCCTGTCTCGGTAATTTGTATGTTAAATTTTTCTTTATTTATTCTATTGTCTGCATTTTGTATATTATAAGTAGTTGATTCTCTATCTTGGAATTTTTGAGGAATGTTAATTTTAGTTTTCCAATCCCCTGTAAAGGATAAATCTTTTTTATTTTTATCAACATTACCTTTAAATTTAATTTGTTCAAATTCTACATAAATTTCTTTACTTTGTGGAAATTTATGAGAGTTTTCTTTAAATGCAAAGTTAAGAGTTCCTGTATTTTTATTTACATTGTAGATTGAAACATTACTATTATTTGATACTAATTTTAAATCTTCTTCAATAAGTTTTTGCTTTTCAATAAATTGTTTTACCATATTCCAATTATCATAATAATATACATTATTTTGTTCATCATATATAATAACATTTTCAGCATAAACATGTTCGTATCCTTCAATATTTACATCCTCGTTAAAATGTAATAACACATCAATATTTAGATTATAGTCATCAAACACTATACTATCAATTCCCGCTTTTAAACTTTCATTACTGTTATATATAATTTCTTCTGGTTCATATACATATCCATTTTCAATGGCTCTCTTGACACCACTATCATATATATTTGAATATTTCGAAATATAGTTTACTGCAAGTACTGTACTTCCTAATAAAGTAACTGATGCTATCATAATTTTTATTATTTGAATAATTTTATATTTTATAGTTTTTTTATTTTTTAAGTTTACATTTTTTATATGTTGTTCTACTTCTTTTGGCATATTGCCTATACTATTAAAATAATTAATGATTTCATTATCTAAATCTTCTTTATTCATACTTTTCTCCTTCCAAATACATTTTTTTTAATTTAATTTTAGCTCTTTTTAAATTACTTTTAACTGTATTCTCATTCATACTTAAAATTTTAGAAATTTCTGGACAAGAAAAATTACATCCATAAAATAATATAATAATATTTTGTTCATTTTTCCTTAATTTTCTAAGTTTATTTTTAAAAGATATTGCATTTCCAATATCATCTGTAAAAGAGTCTAATGAATTTGTAGATATATACATTTTCTCTTTTTCAATAATTTCACTATTTCTTTTTCTGTGATTGTAATGTCTATTACATTCATTTATAAGTATTTTTGTTATCCAGATTTTAAAAGATTCAATATTATTTAAGTGTTTGATATTTTTAAATACTTTTAACATTGTATCTTGTAATACATCTTTTATTTCTTCATCATTACTTAACCTTGACTTAGCAATTTTATAAAGGTCGTTTTTGGTATATAATACTAAATCTTTGAAAGCTATCTCATCTCCTTCTTTTGCTCTTTTTATGACATCATAAATTTCCTCCATAAGTATTCATATCCTCCTTTCTAATTAATAGATTTTAAATATATAGTTTATAGGTTCATTTTATTGTGTTTTCCAAATTTTTATAGCATATATTTTATCATAAAAGATAAAAAAATAGTCTATTTCAATAAAAATAGACTATTTTTTACTAAGCAACTTTATTTTTTAATGTATAACCAACATTAACATTTTCATCAAAAAAATCTTTATAATCATTTACATATTTAATGTCTAAATTATACCCCAGTGGTATTAAATCTCTAAATATGCGATTTATTATGTAGTCTAAATTTTCATTTATTTGAGGCAATCTAAATACAAATAAAATGTTTTGTATATTAGTTTTCTCTATTTCTCTTAATATCTTATACGAATTAGAAATATTTTGAAATGCTATCATAGGTTCATTTATGGTTTCTTTGATTAAATTTCCTAAAAGAAAATTATCTGTAATTATTACACTGTTTGAATTTTGGGTTATATTATTTTTCATAATCCAACTTTTAGCACTTGTTCCATTAATCTTATTACTACTAGAAAACCATATATCTTGTATTTTATTAAATGGCTTGTCTAAATGTACTGATAATCCTTCTATATATCCATTTTGGTCAAATACAGGAACAAAAAAGCCATCATATCTATTAAAACACCATTTAAAATCTTCTTCTTGATATAGTCCAGGTATTCCGTGCTAGATTATATTTTCTAGCAAGTTTGTTCCCTATAATTCTTCTCTTAATATAATCTTTTGGAATAGTTTTATATAGCCCATCATCAATACTACTATCTAGAAAACCTAACTTTCTTAAATATCTTCGATGTTGACCTTCTAATTTCAACATACTTAATAAGTCTCTATAAACCATATCTCTAATTTCTATATCTGCTAATAAATTTATAGGGCTGATTTCTACTTTTGATTTATTTTGCGAATAACATTCCATTTCAAGTAATTCATTATAGGCTTTTTTATTATCTATACCTTTTACTTTTGCATATAGACCTATTGAGTATCCACCTACACCACAACGACTACAGCAATATTTATTATCTCTAGTATTCAAACTCATAGTGGGTATTTTGCTTAATTTATTATATCCACAAAATGGGCATATACACTTTGTTTCAAATCCTTTTTCTTCAATTATTTCTAGACATAAATGATATGCTACATTCATAATATCTATGTGTTTTTTTACTTCTTGATAATCAAGTTTATCCATATTTTTCATCCTTTCATATACTTAATATTGACATAATGTTATCTATTTGTTCTTTAAATTCATTTCTTGATATTATTTCTATGTTTTTATTACATTTAAGATATTGTTCTATATCATATTTAGTAGATAAATTTTCATTTAAATAATGTTTATAGTTAATAGTACGATAACTTATAATTGTTACTATTGATAATATTCCATCGTTATTCCATATACCAAAATATGTTGGTAAATTGTCATATATATTTCTGCCTTTTAAAAATACATTTTTAGTATCTTTTATTTCTAATTTTTGCATTTCTTTTATATATTTACTTACTTCATATTCAATAATCATAGTTTTATATTCCTTCCTTATTAATTATTTTTCTTCTAATTCTTGCAATTCTAAATTTCCAAATGCTATTGAAAACATTGCTTTAATGTATTTTGCTTCATTATTGTTTAACTCTTTTGTCATTCTCATAAGAGCCATTAACATATCACACCAAGCATTACATTTTTCCTTATTTATTTTCATTTTTATAACCATACCTTTCTATTTTTTAAGCTACAAGTTCTAAATCTTGTATTTCAAAATTTTCTAAATCTTCAATAAATTTGTTTGCAGATTCTTGTATTTTTGTTCCTAAATCTAATACTGTTTTAGTATCTCCATGCGCCCATTTAATAATATAATTAAAACTACAATGAGATGTATCTAGCCCAAAATGATTTGCAACTATATAAGCAATAGATTCAACAAATACTTCTGACAAATTTCTATCTTTTTTATAATCAAAATCATCATATAAACTATGTGCAATTTCGTGTAATAAAACAGACGCCTTATCATTTTGAGATAAAGTATTTTTTATGACAATTATATTTTCTTTTTCACTATAATATCCTTGAGTACCTCCAGATAACTCTTTTTCTATAACTGGAACTTTACTAAATAATTTTAATTTTTCATAAAAATAATCCATATCATCACAATTTATTTTTTGTAATTGTAAAGGTATAGCTTTGCCAGTAGTATGAGATATATCATAAACATATACATATCTATAAGCATTATACTTTATTGTTTCAATTTTCTCTATTTCTTCGCCATTTTCAATAACTTTAACTTTCTTTTCATATTTTTTAGGTATAGGTGCAACAATCCATATTTTTTTTGCATCTTCTGTAAGCTCTCTTTTTAATTTTAACCATTTAGCCTTACCGAGCAACTTGCGTGGCATCTGGAAATTGGCTAAAAATTAAAATAAGGTTATTAAAACTATAACCCCTAAAATTCTTTTGAAATTTTAAAAATTTTTCATAATCTCCATTATCTATAATAGCTTGTAATTTTTCTATTATATCATTAAATATTTTACTGGTTTTATTAGAATAATCATTTTTTCCGTATTTCTTCATATATTATGCCGCCTTTCTTAATATATTTTTTTCCCATTCATTTAAAAAAGCTTGTTGTGTTTGATTAGGATCATTATTACATTTTATTCTACTTTGAATAACTTTATTGTTTTTTACTTCAACAGTAACAAGTGATTTTTTAGGCTTTTTAATATCTCGCATAAAGTAAATATCAGAAACTCCACTTGCATATTTTTCGGCATATGTTCTAACACAGTTATTTTGTTGTGAGCTTTCATCTAGCAATGCTTTTAAGCTAGGAGCAGGTAAAATAATAAATTTATTATTTTTATATTTATTTGCTGTCAATTCTTTATTTCTTCTAATAATTGCTTTATTAATAATGGTTTCATTTTGTATTTTGTACTGTTCTTCTAATTTATCGTGTTCCTCTTTAAGATTTTTTGGAAACGCGTATCTATTATTTTTCAAGTCATATCCTAGTAGTTTAGCAAACCTTAAATAATCTTTGTATAGATATGTTTTTACATTTTTATGGTGCATTTTAGAATATCTTATAAAACGATTTAAGCTAATATACTTTGCGATTTCTTCTAAATCATCTGTACTATTTCCATAATGTATAAAAGATTCTAAATATCTTATTTTTTTTATATTTTTTTCTTTTAATAGCCTTAAAATTTTTAATTGTCTATATGTAATATTATTTCTACGCATAAATGGATAATAATCTTTTGGAACTCCAAAAATGCTTTGAAAAGAACCATAACAACTAAATTCCTTTGAACTTAGAGCTAGATTATATAATTTCATTTTTGCAAGTAGTTCAATTCTATTTATTCCATGTTCTGTATCATTTTTTAGTAAATCTAACAAATCTACATATGATGAATGTTTTACAATATCCCATATGCAAGAATACTTAAATTTTGTATTTTTTAATAAGTTTTTAATATTATTAGGAAATACTATTGAATAATCAATTAATGAGTAATTTCTTGTATATTGTCTCCATTTATTTTCATTAATATAGTACCCGTTATGATGATATATATAGATATGACATTGACATTTAGCAACTCTATCATTTACATATACATCTCTATAATATGTTTTAGAGGGGATTTCTCTCGCGAACTCAACTACTGAATAATTGGGAGTATGATCTGCCCCTATAATAGTTTTTAGTTCAAAATATCTGATTACAAATGTATCATTTACAATATCTAAAATAGATAAATAATCTTTAAAATCATAATATCTTAAATTACTTCTTTTAATTAAATATTTATTTTTGCAATTCGGACATTTTACTTTTTCATTAACCTTTTTATTGCTAATAAAATCATGATTACAATTAGTGCAATGACATTTTCCTTTACTAGATTTAATAACTAAATTTTGATACTTTGCTTGTTCATTTACAAATTCATCCCAACCATCTGGTAAATCGGAATAATAATCTAATTGTCTAAAAATATCTCCATATGCAACTTTTACATATCCCATTATTGTTGCACCTCCTGAAACAAAGTAAGTTGACTGTTATCTTGTTTTTTTTCTTCAGATTTTGTTTCTTCTTTTTTAGTCTTTTTTTCATTCTCTTTTATTACTTCAGCAGGAGTAGGGGGCATTACGCGTTTTTCTTTTAATCCTAGTTCATCATTACTTTTAAGAAAATAGGTAACAGCCCATAAATAGACAACTCTATCACTTATCATTGCAACATTATCTACCTTTTGTTTTCTTGCTTTTTCATATATGAACTCATACATTTGATGTATGGATTTCTCATCATTATTAAATTTCTCGTATAAATCTTCTCTTGTTTTTAAATAATCAAAAATAGCTGAAATATTACAATTATTCATTTCTAATACTTCGCTTTCTAATCTTTCTAATCCTTCCATTTATGTTCCTCCTTGTTTTTTGAATCTAATATATAAATCACTTTTTGATTCCTTTTCCATATATATTTTGTAGTTTTGTAGACCATATTTATTGATTTTTTCTTGTCTTTCTTTTTGTACTGCATCTAGTACACTATCTAGCTCATTAAAATCATAAAAACGGCAAATAAGGCCATCTTTTAAAATGACCTTATCTCCTTTATAATCTTTTATCACATTAAATCTATAACTATATTTTTTCTTTCCTGGATGGTCTGCAATACGAATGCCACAGGAAAGACCATAGTCTAGTTTTAAATATATTGAGCTTGTAGAATGTGCATTATAACGATGAACAATAAGTCCCATATCCAGTAATTTAGGTACTAAAATATTTACTACATCATCACCAGTCATAAATTATGCAACCTTTCTTGATACTTCACTTGTTTGTAAGTATTTATCTTTATCAATTCCTTCTGTAATCAATTTTAAATATGGCTTAATATGTTCTACTTTAAATTCTGGTATGTTAATCTCTGATACTCTTGCAATTTTATCTCCATATGAAGTTGGAGCAATAACTAAATCTCCAACTTTGACTTCAATAGCTGTATAATAACTATATGATTTACCACTAAAAGTTTTTGGTTCGTATTTATCTTCGTATTTAACACTTATAATATTTGTTTCCATAAATTTATACTCCTTCCATTTTTATATTGTGTTTATTTTGAGCATATTCGTATTTTTTATAAAATCTGTCAAAGTTTTTTATTTTTCCATTTATAATTCCCATTTCTTTTTTACTCAATCTCATAAATATTTCATTATCGAAAATTCTAACTTTTTTAGGTTTTATATTTGTTGTTTGAAGTAATACTAATCTTTTGATTATTTCTTCTCTTAAAAGAGGATTAGCTTTATTTAAAAACCAACCAAAAGTAGTTATTACTGGTTCTTCAATACCTGGCATATAAACTTGTATTTCTGCAAAATGTTTTGTTCGTAAGGTTTCTAAAATAATAAAGTCAGCTAGGTCTTGTTTTTTGATAATATAGTGTTCTCCTAAATTAGTATCTATAAATAAAAAAGCATCATTTTTAATGATGTTTAACATTTGACTTTTGGAATACATTTTATAATTAAATTTCTCCATATAACCATCCTTTCTATTATTCATTGTAACTATCATAAATGTCTATTTGATATATTTTTTCTTTTTCATCAAGGGTATTAAAAATAAGCCCATGAATATCAACAAAATCCAAACTCCTAATAATTCCTCTAGTTTCCCTTATGTCTTTCTCAAATTGTGGTAATATTTCTAAAGAATCGATTTCAATTATTGCAATTTCATAGTAATCATCCTTTATTAAATTCACATTCCCATTTTTAGCATATTTTTTTATAACTTTTAAATAGTTTTCTGGTAATTTAAGAGAATTTTCAAAACTTCTTATATAAAATTTCATCTTTACTTTCCTCCAATCTATTAAAATGGTAAATCATCACCACTTGATATCACATCATTATCTATATTTTCTTGTGCTTGAGAATTAACTGGTGTGTTAGCATATAATACACTTTCATCTATTTTTTTAGGACTATCTGCAAAGTCTATTTCTTCAGAAATAATTTCTGTTATGTATCGTTTTTGCCCGTTATTATCTTCATAGATGCGAGTTTGCATTCTGCCACATACACATACTTGTAGACCTTGTTTTAAATACTTTTCTGCAAATTCAGCTAATTTGGAATATGTAACAATATTTATAAAGTCTGTTTGCCTTTCTTCACCAGTTTTAACATATTTTCTATTCACAGCAAGAGTAAAATTTGCAACTTTCATATCATTTTTTTGTGAATATCTAATTTCCGGATTTTTTGTTAATCTTCCTAATAATATAACTTTATTCATAATCTTTCTTTCCTTCCTTTCATTAATCATCTTTCCTTATAGTAATAAATTTTAAAACAGCATCTGTAATTCGATATATTCTTTGTAATTCGTCAATTACACTTGGATTAGATTCAAATTCAATAAGATAATAATAACCCTCTTTTTGTTTTTTTACCTCATAAGCTAATTTTTTAACACCTATGTTATCTTCTTTAGTTATAGTTCCATTTTCCTTTATATAGCTTGTAATTTTATCAATTACAGCTTGTTGTTCTTCCTTAGTGATTTGATTATTCATAATAAAAATTGTTTCGTATTGATTCATAATAAAATTCCTTCCTTTCCTAAATTAAGTATTTTTCTTGTATTAGTAATTGTTGTACTACATTTGGATTATCTCCTAATACAAGTTCTACTTTCCAATTTTTCTTTAATTCATTTTCTACATCTTTAATAACTTTGAACTTTTTAGTTGTATGATATCCTTTTACAAAAATATAATTTTGTAATTTTTGACTAGCATATTGATAAATTCTTTTACAATCATCACTAATTGCAAGTATATCTGATTCTGCAAAAGGTAATTTAATATTTTTACTAATAAGCATATATACCTTTTTACCATGTTCATTTAAAGAGATGTTATTTACAGGCATATTTTTATTAAATGGTAATTTTTGAACTTTAAATATTGGTAATCTATTATTTTTTTCACTATCATTATTTATAATAATAGTAGATATGATATCTTGATTTTTTCTTAATTCTTGCCTTATATATTCAATTTTTTTAGGTTTAGCCGTTAAATTTATTTTTAAATAAATTCCTTCATTATATCTTTTTGTGTTAAAGTCAAGTTTTTGCTTTCCAAGATACCAAATTCTGTGTACTTTTGTATTTTGTTCAAACATATTTAATATACTATTTTGAACCTTATTAACTCTTTTTTCCTTAATATCTGGTTTTAAAATGATCATTGCTATAAATTTATTCATATATTTTTCCTTCCTTTCTTATGCAACATTTTTAAAGATAATTTCTTTATTGTGCTTTCTATTTTTTTCTTTTCTTTCTCTTTGTCTGTAATAGTATTCTTCTAAAAATTCTTCTTTATAAATATCTATTTTCTTTTGGTGTCTCTTAATTTTAAACATATTAGTATATTTTCTAACAGTTTTCTTTTTCATTGAAACTTTACGATTATTTTTTATAGAAATAATCAAAAATGTTCCAAGTATAATATTTCCTTTAAAAATTCTATTAAAGTCATCAAATTTAGCATTTTTGTTAGCAATAAGTACCGTATTTTCATCTAATTTAATTCTAAATAAATTTTCTCCTATAAATGATTTTATAAATTTTATACTTGCAGGAATTCTAATCGTTTGAACTTCCTTTCCTGGTATAACTAATAAAACTTTGATTTTCATATGTATTTTCCTTTCTTTCTTTTAATTATAAGAAAAAGGCAGATTTCTCTGCCTTTCTTAATTATTTATGCAGCTTGTAAATAATTTGTATTTTCCAAACTACTATCTTGAAATTTTAAATCTTGTCCTTTTTCAACTCTAGCAATTAAAATTTGTGTATCATTTGAATAATCTTGTATAAAATTATAATCAGCACATGATTCACTATCATCAATAAATAATGGTAAATTAACTCCTGAAATTTTATTAAACATATTGCATAATTCTATTGAAGTAGCAATAGTTTCTGACCTTGATAAATTTTTCAATTCATTATTGTTATATGTAATAATAAAATCCTCTTTTAGTTCTCCACTATCTTTTAATATGGAATAGTATTTGATTTTTACATTTTTTAAATGTTTAGTAGCAAATTTCATTTTTTCTTCTATATAGTTAATGTATAGCTTTTCAGCAATTTCCTTTGTTTTTTTGATATTATCTATAATAGACCTATTCTCAATAATTTGCTTTTTAAATGTTTCAATATCTTTTTTTGCTCCATTTATATTATTTTGTTTTACTAAAATAGCATTATTATACTTTTCAATTTCTAATTGTTCTTGCTCTAATCTTTCGATTTGAGTTTTTACTTCTGCTATTCTTTTTTCGTTGTCTATATTAGATGTTCCTTCTAGTGCATGTAATTTACATCTTTCAGTCATTAATTTACTTTTAACATCTACTAAATCTTTTTCAAGGTTATTTTTATTATCAAATGCTCCTTCTAAATCTTTTTTCATATTCTTAATTGTTGCAATTTTGCTTTCTTCTTGTATTTTTTGCTCACAAGTAGGGCAACAAACAGTAGCATTACTTTTAATTTCTAAATATATCTTTTTGCCAGTTTTCATTTTAGTATCTAAATCACTTATTTGTTTTTCTATTTGTGATATTTGATTTTGCAAATTATTAACAATTTTTTGTTGATTTTCTTTATTTAATAAAGCATTATTTGAAGTCAAAAAAGATAATTCTTGCCTAGCAAGTGATAGTTCTTCATCTTTTTCAAATGTCTTTTTTTCTTCTATTACAGTATTTACAACATTTTCTGCATATTCAATTTTTCCATTAAGATTTTTTATTTTATCCTCATACATTTTTTTATTACCATTTAATTCTTTTAAGTATTCAATAATATTTTTTGGTATTCCTTCTAAATAGTTTTTTTCAGAGGATTCTAGTTTTTCATAAACTGTTGATATATCAACTAATGGTAGGTATTGGTTTAGAAGTGCTTTTTGCTCTGCTGGTTGCTTATTAATAAAATAATTGGGGTTAAGTATTGATAAAAATAATTTTTTGTCGCTATAAAAACTCTGTAAATCTTTTGGTTCTGCTTTTTTGTTGTCTAATACAATAAAATTTTTATTATTATCATATTTATTTTTATATCTAACTAATGTATGCTCATTATTTGCATTGTCAGTAAATTTTAGTTCTACATAGCAATCATCTGAATTCTTATTTCCAAGCCATACTCTTTCATCACCAGTTAAATTACTTCCTAAAAAAGCCCATATAATTGCATATAATATGTTAGTTTTTCCTTTTGTATTTCCACCAGTAATAGTTGTTATATCATAAAGTTTTGTCTCAAATTCTTTTTCAAATTTCCTGAATCCTATTGTTTTCACATAATTAACTTTCATATTTTATTTGCTCCTTTTCCTTTTTCTTGAATATGGTTTTCGTATATATTCCGGTAAAAACCAATCTTCTGTACCATTTTTAAATCTAACTAAATAATCTTTATAATGAGGGTCGCGATTAACAATTTTTGCTGGTACATTTTTATAAAACTTTCCATTATTTTCACCAGGACCACATACAATAACTTTCATTCCATTCTTAAATTTATTGTGCATTGCATATTCTCCTTATTATTAAATTTTTATTTTTTGAGCATTGACTTTTTACTTTTTATTTGTGTATAATATAAAAAGTTAATGCAACTGACAGTGTGAATAGTAGTATAAGAGTGCCTTTCTTATGCTGCTATATTTTTTAACCTTTTTTCAATAAACTCTAGTTTCATTGCAAATTTTCTGCCTCCAATTTCACTTACATCTAATTTTACGAATGTTCCTAAATCACATTCTGCAATTTCTTTTGAATCTTCTGGTCTAATTACAATATTACTTATGTTGTCTTGCATATCTGTAAATTCACCAATTAAATATTCTTTAGATTCACCTTGTTTATTAGTTAATTTTTCTGTAAAGGTACTTAATAAAGCATAACAATTTTTTAATTCATCTTCTGTATTATCTGTTTTTGTTTCTCCTAATTCAGTTTCTTTAGATTTGTTTTCTTCTTTTTTAGTTTTACTTTTTGTTTGTTTTTTTGCAGTAGTAGACTGTTTTGAATTTACTTCTTTAGCTTTTGCTGTTTCTACTTTAGTAACATTAGAAGTAGTATTGTTATTAATTACTTTCAACTCTTGATTTACTACATTGTTATTCACATTTTCTGCATTTGCTGTGGATTGTTTTACACTAATTTCACTTGTTTGGGGAATTGTTTGTTCTAATAAAAAATCTTCTTTTTTCAAAATATCTAAGACATAATTATTAAATTTTTGACCTGTAAATTTATTTTCTTGTTCTTCTTGTTTTAGAAATAAAATATAACGATTATTTAAGGGATTTCCTTGAGCTTTTTGTATTTTAATATAAGAATCTAGTCTATCAATAGATTTTTGACCTGTAATTTTCATTAACCATATTCTATCCATTGAAATTGATGGGATAAAAAATTTTAGCCATCCGATTCTATTACAAGCTGTTTTTCCTACTTCATTTCTTTGTCTATATGGGCATTCAACAGTATTACATTCTATTGGTTTCCAACCGTTTTTAGTTTTTTGGCTACCTATGTTATTTCCTTCTAAGCAATAACACACCTCGCCACCTTGATTATATCTTACAAATTTTTTAGTCAAAGGATTATCATTTACAAACTCAATTTCTATATATTTTTTTCCTTCATATAGTTCTTTAAATTTTTGTAAGAATTTTTGCATATAATTATCTTGTATTTTTGCAATAAAATGTCCTAATTCTTTAGCTCTTTTTGTTCCATTTGGATTTTGAATTTGTATTCCATGTTGAACCATACCAATTATTGGCAAGTTAGTATTTCTTGTTTGTTCCATTTTTTACCTTCCTTT
>OLOF01000546.1_pt1 | contig 15152 bp, 15 predicted proteins | sample 1643121 | NCBI WGS metagenome assembly OLOF01 (sample SAMEA3136677, study PRJEB25190) | human gut metagenome | biome: human gut; feature: human-associated habitat; material: faeces | place: Austria | collected 2013
TTTTATCATTAACTCTAGCATTTTATTTTCCTTGTATAATATATTTAGGTTTTTTTATTGGCTTTACCTATAAACCATTTTTTATATCTAAATGAAATATAATTTACATTGACATTGTTAAATTTCTATTTTCTTTTTATACAAATGTTTTAATTAAATTTATTCATTGCAATATCTATTCCATTTTTTATTATTTCTACAACAGCTTCTTTTGCAATTTCTGTTCCTTCCTCTAGCTTTTCCAATTCTTCACTAGGAACTTTTCCTATTACATAATTTATCATATCGTTTTTATGTTCAGGTGTTCCAATTCCTACTCTTATTCTTGAAAAGTCCTGACTTCCTAAACAACTTATTACAGATTTCATTCCATTATGAGAACCAGGTCCACCTTTCTTTCTTATCTTTATTTTCCCTGGTTTTACATCCATATCATCATATATTACTATTATTTTACTTATATCAATTTTATAAAATTTTATAGCCTCTATTATGCTATCTCCACTTAAGTTCATATATGTTTGTGGTTTTAATAGAATAACTTTTTCATTTTCTATCGTTCCTGTTCCATATATCCCCTTAAATTTATTTTTATTTATTTCAATGTTATATTCTTTTGCTATTTTATTAATTGTATCAAACCCCATATTATGTCTTGTATTTGAATATTCTTCTTCTGGGTTTCCTAAACCTACTATTAAGTACATTTAAAATCATTCCTTTATTAAATTTTTAATTTATCTCTTTATTGAAATTCCTTTATATTTTACCTGTTTTTTGCCTTTTTTTCAAGTCTTTTATAGTAAAAAACATTTACATAACTTAAAATTATATTTATATTACTTAAAACTAAGAAAATTAGATCAAAAAAACTGTCCTATAAATATATTTATTTTAGGACAGTTTCTTTTATTTATAATTATTCTGCTGATTCTTCTGTTTCTGGAGCTTCATAAGCTTCTAATATAGCTTTTTGAATTTTCTCTCTAGTTTCAGCATTGATTGGATGAGCTATATCTTTGAATTCTCCGTTTGGAGTTTTTCTACTTGGCATAGCTATAAATAATCCATTTTGGCTTTCGATAACTTTGATATCGTGAATTACGAATTCATTATCGAATGTTACAGAAGCAACAGCTTTCATTCTGTTCTCTGAATTAACTTTTCTTAAACGTACATCTGTTATTTGCATTTTGTGCACCTGCCTTCCTTAAGTTTTAAAAATATTTTGTACATATTATTTATATCTTATGTACAATTATATTATTCTTCATAAAAAATCTTTTTCCTTCTTTTTTTTACAATTTTTTAAATTTTATTTGTTACTATGTAACTATTTTATTATAGATAAACTAAAAATTGTAACTTATAAAATTTTATAACATACAATATAATGAAATTTCCTTTAAACTATTGAATTTTTACATATAAAATTGTATAATCTATCTGTTAAAAAGGAGTGTTGATTAATGCATAATATAGATAATATAAAAAAATATAAAAATATACATATGGTTGGAATCGGTGGGGTTAGTATGAGTGGAATTGCTGAAATTTTACTTAATTGGGGCTTTAACATTACTGGTTCTGATTGTTATAATTCTGAAACTGTTGAAACTTTAACTAAAAAAGGAATTAAAGTAACTATTGGACATAATAGTGAAGATGTTAAAAATTCAGATGTAGTTGTTTATTCTGCTGCAATTAGGCAAGATGATCCTGAAATGGTAATTGCTAAGGAAAATAATATTCCAACTATTGAAAGAGCTGATTTTTTAGGAGAACTAACAAAATGTTATAAAGATACTATTTGTGTTTCTGGTACTCATGGAAAAACAACAACTACTTCTATGATTTCTCTTTGCTTTGTTGAAGCTATGAAAGACCCTAGTGTTCAAGTTGGTGCTTATTTAAAACAACTTGATGGTAATTATAGAGTAGGAAATAGTGAGTATTTTATAATTGAAGCTTGTGAATATGTTGAAAGTTTCCTAAAATTCTTCCCTAAAGCTGAAATTATTTTAAATATTGATAATGACCATTTAGATTATTTCAAAACTTTTGAAAACATAAAAAATGCTTTTGTAAAATATGTAAAACTCCTACCTGATGATGGTCTACTAATTTTAAATGGTGATGATAATAATTGTTTAGATTTACGTCAATATACCTCTTCAAAAGTTGTTACTTATGGTATTACTAATAAAAATACAAATTTCTTTGCTGTAAATATTGTTTTTGACAATGATGGTTTTGCTGAATTTGATGTATATCATAATGATGAATTTTTTGAAAGAATTAAGTTATCGGTTCCTGGAATGCACAATGTTTTAAATGCTTTGGCTTGTATTGCTCTTTGCAATGCATATGGTATTGATAATCAATCTATTAAAAAAGGATTATTAAAATTCACTGGTGCTCATAGAAGATTTGAATTTAAAGGAAAAGTAAATGGAATAGCAAGTGTATATGATGATTATGGTCATCATCCTACTGAAATTATTGCAACAGCTAAATCTTTAATGAATAAAAAATATAATAAGTCTTGGGTTATTTTCCAACCTCATACTTATAGCAGAACAAAAAATTTATTAAATGATTTTGCAAAAGCTTTACTAAATTTTGATAATATTATTGTTTTAGATATCTATGCAGCAAGAGAAACTAATACTTATGGTATATCTTCTAAAGATTTAGTTGATAAAATTAATTCTCTTGGTAAAAAAGCTTTATATATTCCTGATTTTGACGAATGTGTAAAGTATATTAAAGATAATGTTAAAGAAAATGATATTGTTATGACTTTAGGAGCTGGTACTGTGACTGATATTGGAACTCTGTTAATTAAATAATGATTTTGGGGTCGGAGACAAAAATCAGCATCTCTGATACCCCATTTTTTATTTAAAAATTTATTATTATTATCTTTTTCAAATTCTTACATGATTTTTGTCTCCGACCCCAAAATCATTTTATTTCTTTTGTTTGTTTTAGCATTAAATCTCCAAACACAGCATATCCTTCTTTTGGATTATTAACTAATACATGTGTTACTGCACCTACAAATTTTCCATTTTGAATTATTGGTGATCCGGCTCATTCCTTGTATTATTCCTCCTGTTTTGTTTATTAGCCTTTCATCTGTTATTTCTATTTCCATGCTTTTGTTATTATAATTATTTTCCTTATATATTTTCTTTATTTCTATTTCATACTCTTGTACATTTTTATTATCTAAGTTACATAGTATCTTTGCCTTTCCTAATTTTATTTCATCTCTTAATGCTACTTCCATTTCTTTGGATGCATCTATATCTAAACTTGATATATTATCTACTTTGCCATATATCCCAAAACCTGTATTTTTTGATATTTCTCCTATTGTTTGTTGATTTTCAATTGTTCCCTGAATTTTCCCTGGATTTCCTTTTTCTCCTTTTGTTATATTTAAAACTCTAGTCGTTACAAACTCTCCTGATGCTATATTTAATAACTCACCTGTATCTATATCTACTATCCCATGTCCTAGTGCTCCAAATGTTTTTGTATCAGGTTCATAAAATGTTACTGTTCCCACTCCTGCTGCACTATCTCTTACCCAAAGTCCAATTTTATATTCATCTTCATCAGTTTTTACTGGGGTTATACTACATTCTTTTGTTTGTTCATTTTGAATATATGTTACTTCAATCGTATCTCCATTTGATTTATTTACATTATCTATTAGATCATCAGTTGAAGATATATATTTATTATTTATTTTAGTTATTGTATCTCCTTCTTTTATTCCTGTATTTTCATATGGCTTATATATTTTATTATCTTTTCCTTCTATTTCAGACATTCCTACTACCAAAACTCCACTTGTATATAGTTTTACTCCTGCAATGTTTCCAACCGGTATTACTTTAGTTCTTGGCAATACTGATACATTTATGGATTTTAATGGTAATTTATCAAATAAATTTAATGTTAATTTTTTTACTCCTACTTCATCTATTTTTGAATTATTTACATTTGATGATACTGTCATGCTTTCACTTTTTTCCATCAAATTTAGTCCTAATAATGTCTTTATGGTTATTTTTTCTCCCTCAAATACTACCATTTTACCTGGTATTGATGTTATTACTAATGTATACATGTATATTATAATAAAAAAAGTCAATAATATTAAAGATTTTGTTTTCTTTTGCATTTTTTTCTCCTTTTTTTTAAGTTCTCTTTAATATTATTAACTTTTTATTTTATATTATACCTTATCATTTTTTATATTATAATTACCAGTTTAATAATAAATTATATTTGAAATATAGTATAAGCAAGCACAATTATTATTCCTTAAATTGCTCTGTATAAGTATCATATGTCCTACTTGCCTTATAGCTACTATATCTTTCTCTTGCCAAAGCCGTATAATATACACTTGCTACTTTATTATTAGTAGATTTTCCTAAATATTCATATATACTATCAGATTCTACATCTAAATTAGTATGAGCAACTATGCTTCCATAGCATCCCAATTCTCTTCTTGGATAATAATATTTTGTAGTATCTTCTATTCCTATTATACTTTTTCTCTCAAAGTCTATGTTTAAATAACCTACTTCTGGTGTAATCATAGTTACTAAATCTTTATCTGTTACCATATGATAATTATTATCATTTCCTACAATATATATTGAATTTTCTGATACAACTTCTTGATTTTTGTTATTATTTATAATTGAATATCCATTATAAACTTTACCACCAATACTTAAACCTTCCAAAAAGCTTATCATTGACATATTATTCATTATTTGTGCCCATTCTTCTTCTGTTAAATTTGGCATTTGAAAATTTATCGATGCTCCTTGTGTAAAGTTATTGTAGTTTGCTATTGCTATTGATAGATTTTTTTCTATTGTATATCTTATTACTGCCAATCTGTGGTTATTAAATTGTGAAGCTGGATCTTCTATATGTCCACTATTATCAAAAATTCTTTGATTTGATGCGAATTCATACACTACTGAAGTTCTCTCATCCACTAATTTTTTTAGTGGTTGTCCCTTTTCATCTACTGCATTTGAAGCTTTTAAATCACTAAGTCCTGATTGATTATAGAACCAATCGCTAAATTCTTTGGCTTCTTTAAAGAATTTTATTGCTAAGTCATTTGTAGTTTCATATTTTGATGAAAATTTTCCTTGTAGCTTTTTTTGTCCATTTAATATAGAAAACCATTTATCTGAATTTATATCTTTATAGTATTTTACTCCATTTAATTTTAAATATGTATATTCATTTCCATCTGGTAATATTTCTTTTAATGCTTCTTCTTGGTTTATTGGTATTCCTCTATATGTTACATTGTTTCCATTTATTTGAATGTCACTTGGATTATATAAATATCCATCTTTATGAATATATTCACTGTTAACTTTTCCATCAATTTGTATGTAATTGTCTAAGGAATATGTTATTACTACATCAGTTGCACCTGTTTTATACCTACAACTATAAAAAATATATGGTTTTAATCCAGCTAAGTTTTCTCCATCTTTATATGTTGAGTTTTCGCCTTGTTTAACATCACTTAAATCGTTTGTGTATGATGTATATATATATATACCATCATACATTGTAAATACTAATGCTGGTACATATTTATTTAATACATCACTATTGTATCCTACCATATTAAAATTAGATGCTATTGAATTGAAAAAAGTATTTACTGCTGCTTCTATATCTCTAATTTTTGAATTTTGTATGTCTGATGTACTATTATTTATAGTATTTAATTGAAAAGCTTTTACCGCATCGTATGTTGCTGTATCAAGTTTTGAATCATATAGTTCTTGTAAATTTAATGTTGATATATGATTTTGAGTATAGGCTGATAATATTAGTGATATTGGTAATATTATGATTATAAAAATTACTGCTAAATATTGTATTTTCATAAATTTATTTCCTTCGTTTATATTTAAAATTTGAAAAAAGGACGTAATTTTATATGACGCCCCTAAAATTCTATTTTTCTAGCATTATTTTACTCCATTAGTTGATACTATTCCTCCATGTGATGCTGCAATAGTATAAGTGTCGTTTCCTGTTACTGTATAGAAAAAGTTCTTTAGTTGTTGTGATAATGTTGTATTAGTGTTTTTTACACTTGCTATGAAATAATCACCTTCTTTAAGTGCTAATACTGCATTATTATTATTTTTTCCTAATGCTTCTAGAATTTGTGATGTATACATTGAATAATATACATTTTCACCTATTTTTTCTGTTGCTGTTTGTGATGTTTTCTTTCCTGGATTTTCATCTAGAACTTTTACTTCCATTTCTACATCATATGTATTTCCTGTTGAATTAATACTTTCTACGAATTTACTGTAATTATCTGATGTTAATTTTCCTGTTGTTCTTACTGTGTCTACAAAATCAGTTGTAGCTGTTTTTACTGCTAGTTGTGTAACATCATCTGTTCTATCCGACATAGTCATTAATGGAAATACAAACATTAAAACTGCTGCTAAAATTATTGCAATTATTGTTATCAATGAATCTCCCATAACTTCCTCCTTCTAATAATAAATTCTCCTTTTTATTATTGCAAAATATATGTAATAACCCTTTTCTTTACTCTGTTTGCTTGTGGTACGTTTGATTCAGAATCATCTGGATTTGAGTTATCTACTATCTCATCATCTTCATAATACACTCCAAATTTTTCTTCAGCTCCTCCACTACTTAATATTTTATCATATAATCCTTGATCTTGCAATATAATTCCTAGTTCTTTAAATTCATTTTTTATATCATTAAATGATTTTCCATTAGGATCTCTATATGAACTTCCATATAAAATGCAACCTATAAACTGATTTCTCTTTTCAACACTTACTAGTGCTTGTCCTCTTAAATCAATATAATTAATTTCTTCTTTTTGATTTGTTCCTTTTTGAAATATAGTTAATGGGTCTGATTCATTACCATTTTCATAAAAATAAATTTTATAATTTTCATTGTACGCTCTATAAATTGCTTGAACTATTGTCTCTACACTTACTTTTCTAGTAGTATCTCCATTTTCTGGAATATAATTGTAATTATATTCTTTGTCTTTATAATTTAAAATTATTTCAGAAACTTCTCTAACTTCGGAAAAAGATGACATACTAATTCCTAATGCTAGAACAAAAGCTAATACGGCTGCTGCCATTTTTAATGCGTCTGCTGCATTTTCCATAATATATCATCCTTTCTTTGTACTTTTTAATTTGCTGGTGCAACTGTAATTACATCAACCAATCCAGCATTACCTTTACCTGTACCATATTTAATACTTATTTCATATGATGCACCTGTTGCTATTTTTGACATATTTGCAGGTAATGATGTAGCATTTTTTTCTAAATTTCCTGTTACTGTACATTCAATTTTAACTTGTCTATCCTCACTATCTTGTGATACATTATTTGCTAATACTGTTTGGAATAGAGATTTTACAACTGAACCTCTTTGTTTACCTTCATATTGTGTAAATTGTGTATTAAATTGTGTTACTTCAACTTGATTCATCGAACTATTATTTACTACTCCTTGTGCTTGATTGTAAATTACAATTCCTAATGTTATAATTAAAATTGCTAATAGTATTGCTCCTGCAATAATTAATGCTTTTGATGCATTTTCCATAAAAAATTCCTCCTTTAAATTTTACTTTTGCTATATATACTAAATTTCTTTAGTAACTTAAATAACTTTATTATTTTGTTATTTGTTCAAATAACATATATTTAACTTTTTTACTAGATTTATGATAATCAATTTTTGTGCATTTGAATTTTATCTGGCTATAATATTGCATAAATGTGCCTATACCTTTGTTAAAGATTTCTTCCATGTTGTGTATTTTATCATCATCTATAAATTTTATATCTATTTTTATCGAATTAGTATTATCTTCTATGTAATTGCCTTTATTATCTTTCTTTATATTGTTGTTTGAATTTTTATCAATTGCTTTATTTATTACAGTTGCAACATCTGGTCCAAATATTTCTTGATTATAGTAACTTTCAAATTGAAAATTTTCTTTTTGGGCTATGTTGTAATTAGCTTTATAATTCAAATAAAGATATGATATTGTTGCAATTATCATTAAAATAACTACTAAAAAAATTATAAACTTCTTCATTTTTCACCTGTCTAATATATTCCATATATAAAATTTTTTTATTAAATTTCACTAAATTCTATTAAATAAACTCTGCCCGTTTCTGTACTTACATATGTCTTTGCTTTATATTTTTTTAATTCTCCATTATTTTGTCTATTGATATCTTCTATTATTTTTTTATTATAATCATCCTCTAGTTGCTTTATATCTGTGTTTTCTCCACCTTCTATACATCTTCCTTTTAATTTTACAGTTATATAATTATCTATTCCATTAGTTGATGCTGTTTTCTTTTGTAATTGATTTTCTCTATTATTTTCAGTTGCTAAATTAGCTACTGAAACAATATCATAAATTGTTACACTTTCTTTTGTTTCATAATTAGTGAATTGTGTATTAAATTTAGCTAATTGGTTTTTTTGTACTGTATCATGTATCCTAGCTGATGTTCCTCCAAAATTCACAAATAAAAATACTGCTAAAGATAATATCAATACCCCAATTAGTACGCCTGCTGCCATTAATAATGCTTTTGATGCATTCTCCATATTACTCTCCTATTCCTACACAATAAAAATTCATTTCCGTAATTCTTCCTGTATTTTTATCATATTTAGTCTCTCCTGTAGAATCAAAGTATGTTCTCTTAAATTGTGAATACTCATAATATATTAAAATGTCATTTTTTACACTATCTAAGCTCCCATATGTTGTTATACTTTTGGGCAACCATTTTTTATCATTTATTTCTTGTATCTTTTGATTTATTGATAAACTACTGCTATAAATATCCATAAAAGATGAAACGTTACTTACTAATTGTGTAATATATTTTTTCTGATATTTATTTTCTAAATTTTGAGGTTTTGTTACTATTTCTGATAAATCTTCTTGCGTATAAGCATTTTTCTTTATTAATAAGTTTGGTCCTGATGGCTCATATCTCACTGCTTGTAGTATATTTTTATCAATTCCCTTTATAGTCATTTTCATCTTTTGAAAACCTACTTCTTCTGCTGTTTTTCTTACATTATAGTCTATTATTCTATTCATTAAAGATAGCATATCAGTTCCTCTTAGACCTATTCTATCATATGTTGAAAATTGATTATTAAATTCGACTATTTGTTGTTGTTGTACTCTTGTATCATTTTTATCCTTATAATCAGTAAGATTCGATAACATTAACATGAATGCACCAATTACTATTAGTGCTAATAACACACTACCTGCTATTATTAATGCTTTTGATGCATTCTCCATTAAACTTCATCTCCTTTACATCGTTTGTGACATCATTCCTGCCATTGTATCTGACATACTTGTTAATCCTATGAATACTAATGGTACAATTAAATATCCAACAAACATACATACCATCGGTGCGAATCCTATTGCTTTTCCTATCATACCTTTTCTTTTTATTAATCTATCATTCGATTCTTTTCTTTTTTCTTGATAGTAGTCTCTTTCAGAGTCTAATTCATCAAAGGCATCTTTGATAGGAATTTTTTCTACTGCTGCTTGCAAGCTTTCTATGATTCTTACTAGTGGCATATAACTTACTTCTTCTTTCATTTCCTCTAAAGCTTCCCATGCTCCTGATTCATAGTTATTTACACATTTTGATATTGGTTCTTTAAAGATATTTGCATACCTTTCTAGCCATTCCAATATAATTTCAACATTTACCCTTTCAATTTGCATTAACATTAAAATTATTGTTTGAAACTGCATTACCTCATCTTCCATTTCTATTTGTCTCATTTTTATTTGGAACATAAGTAATGCCATTGGTGCCATATATCCTATTATTGCAAATACAAAAGATAATAATATTTCAAACCATTTTATATATTCACTATTTACAATTTTTAATTTTTTATAAATTCTTTCTACTGCTACTTCTATCTCTTTATCTTCTGCATCTTCATAAAACTTTTGTCTTTTTACTTCTATTTGAATTTGCTTTTCTGTTGTATCCAACTTTCCTCTAAACATATTTAATATTATATTGTCTTGTTCTGTTATTTCCATAGCTTTTGCTTTATCTTTTTCGTCTAGTTCTCCCATCAGATTATAACTTGTAGTTGGTTCTGTGTATACATAGTCTATAGCTAATTTATGCAAATATGTAAATACTATTATTGACACAACACAAGTGGTTATTGCCAAAGTTATTCTATTTATATATAACCATTCCATCTTTAAATGTGATGCGGCATCTTTTAATTGTTGTTGTACTTTTCTGTATTCTTTTGTTCCTTCTTTTGGGATAAATAAGTCAACAATTTTTTTTATTATTTTGTTTTTATATAATTTTGCTTGCCATGGATTTTCTGTATTTTTTGTATTTATTCCTGTTGAACCATTATCTTTTAATCTTCTTACCAAGGTATATGATATAAATGTTAAGATTAATATTAGTATTTGAACTATCATTCCTGGTTTTCCATTATACCAACTTGCTGTAAATGAGAAGTTTGATATTGACCAGTTTTTTAATGGCTCTAGTAATAATATTGGTGTTATTGCAATTAGTGATAAGCTTTGAAATACATAGTTTAGCTTATCCCTTTTTAAAATTTCCAATTGCATTTCTTTTGATATGTTATTTATATTTTTTAAGTACAATGATGCACCATCTACTTTTCTATCACCAAATTCTTTTGTTAAATATGATACTCCCGCAAATTCTTTTAAGAATATATTTGGTGCTATATCATAATATTTTTCTAATTCCATTTCTGGATCATCAGAAATTAATATTTCATAGATTTTTTCTCCTTGCCTTGATACATCCATTTCGTCATCTTGTGATACTTGATATATTGCTTCTTCTACCATATTAAATTCGTGATATGCATGTCTTATTTCAGAAAAGAAATCTAATTGTTCTTTTAATAGCATTGAATCTTTTTTATCTACTGATCCATCTATTAATGTATCTATCATGAATAATTCAAATATAAGTAATATTGTCATTATTAGATAATTACTTTTTGTTAGTAAAATTGTCACAATAACTATTGGTATAATTAAGGCTAGTGCTTTAGTTAAAATTTTTGCTGAATCTCTTCTTGTGCTATACTCATCATCAATATTTATAATCTCTAATCTTCTACGCAATTTTAATATATATCTTTTTAAGAATGGAACTCTTACATACATTATATATAGTTTTTGAAAAAGAACTTCTGAAGAAAATGATTTTTCTTTTGTGCCTTGCTGTAGTCTTTTTATCTGTCTATATTCTGATTTTTGCATTCTCTTTGCTAATATAAAATATGCAATTATCATTATTACTAATAGTCCTGCTGCTCCACCCATTATGTAAAATATTATTTGATTAGACACTCTTATATCGCACCTCCTTTTAGCTTTATCATGATACTATGATTGTTTTGCTTTTCTTCCTCTTTTTGGTTTTTCTGCTTCACTATTTACTGTTTCATTTGATTTTTTTGCCCAATGTTTTTCTATAAATTTATCAAATGCTTCTACATCTGTTTCATCCATATTATTTCTCATTTCTTTTATATTTTCATCTGTTATTGGATTTGTTATTACATATTCTCCATCAATATATTCCATTATGTTTCTATATGTATATAATTGTTTATCTGTTGTTTTTGTAAAAAAATGTGTTGCATTATCAAAAAACTTATCAAATTTTCCTTCTAATGTTTTTTCTTTTCTATGGTCAAATGTATATTCATTTTTGTCTTCTACTGGTATACATTCTGTAATTCTTTCTATATATCTTTTTCCTCTAAAATCTTTTACTTGGTGAATGTCAAAATTTAAAACTTGTACAACTTGTTCTTCTGCTGTTTTTTCGTCTGTGAATACTCCTGTTCTTAACATTGAGTTTCTTAATGCTGTTACTAAGTTTGGAAATGTTTTAGCATGGTGAGTAAATAATGTGAATTTAGATGCTACTTGGGCTGCTTGTATCATCCAAGATGCTACAGGGTCTGTTGCAACCTCTCCAATGATATTTACAGAACCATCCGTTTTCTTTTGAACATCTAAACCTTCTTGTCCTGAAATTGTGTCTGTTTCACGGAATGTTAAAATATTTCTTGTTGGATATATTTTTCTTAAATGTAACTCGAATGCTGTTTCTTGAACCCTTATATTCATTGTTTCATATATATTTTCTATCATTCCCATTAATAGTGTTGTTTTACCCGAACCTTGCTCTCCTGTTATTGAAGTAATCCTTGCTCCTTTTACTAGAAATTTTAACAATTGTATTGCATCTTCTTTTCCTGGATCCCTTACTAATTGTTCTAAAGTTGCTCTTTTAACATCGAATTTTCTTACAAAAAATGCCCATGTTTCTGAGAAACTTGGTCTTACTACAACAACACGAGAACCGTCTTTCATTTCATTAATTTTATATCCATTTGTGTCTGATAATTGTCCTGGGTTATTGTATTTATATATATTTTGACATACCCTTTTTAATTCTGCTTCTGTTTCAAATGATAAGAATGCTAATCTTATAGATTTACCTTGGAAGAATATCCATATGCTATCACAAGCTCTTGGTACTTTATGTTCTGCTATTTGATTTAAATAATCTCCATCTGTTTGTGCTACTTGACTTAAAAAACTTTCTGGCAGACCTGATACTCCTCCAGAAACTCCATCTATATTCATATCTCTTACTTCATCAATTGAACTATATCCTTTATAATGTTGATAAATTCTTTGTACTACTATTGCTAATTTATCTGCAAATGTTAATGTTATATTTTCCTTTTCATATATATCTTCAATTTCTTGTTCAGTAATTACATATGAAGGTTTTGTTTCTCCTTCTATATATTTTAACTCAGCTAAATCATATTTTTTTATCATTTCTGTTAAAGCTTCGTATCCAAATTCTTTTTTATATACATATATTAAAATATCAAATTTGTCTCTAGCAGTTAGAAGTGATGGAATATCAAATGGTATTGCTTTAGATATATTTGTTTCATCAACTCCATATTCTTGTGCTAATAAATCATATATTAATTCCTTAACATATTTTTTATCATTAACATCTCCATATGTACATCCTTTTAATGCTTTTTTTAGCTCGTATTTTTTATTTTTTCTTCTTTTTAATTCTTCTTCTGAAAGACCTATATCATATAAATTGACTTTTGTTATTTCATCTAATCTTCTCTTTACAAAATCTCTCATTGCATCCAATGTATATGTTTTATCATCCACATTTATTGTTTCTTCTACTGGTTCTTCTTTTTTCTTTTTAATGAAATAATATACTGCAAATGCTGTTATTAGTAATACAATTAGAGATAATATTATATTTGTTATAGTCATTTAAGGTCTCCTTTCTTTTACAATTTCATTTGTAAATCTTGTAATCTATAAATTATATTTTCACTAGCTCTTCTTATCTCTGATATAAAAAATCCATTAACATCTTCTGTCTCTGCCATTTTTCTGAATCTCAAAAATAAATCTGGTACTCCAGCTTCTTCACTAGCTTCCATAAATAATGTATTATATGGTACTGTCAATACTTGATTTTTTTCTCCTAAATATCTAGTTATATTCTTAGAATTATATTTTGAATACTTATCATATCTTCCTATTAAAATTAATTTTTTTCTATCTTTCAATCTATTTGTATTTACTTTAGTTTCAGCAAATTTATTTATACTTCTTAATCTTTGACTCAAGTTAACCACTGTTACGTCTGACATATCTAATATTGAAGTTTTTGTTTCTTCATCTACATTTTCATCTAAATCTACAAATACTAAATCATAATATTTATTTGCTGATTTTATTATTTCTGGATATGTTTTTTCTATATTTTGCAATTCTGGACTATTACGCTCAACTTGATTACTTCCTAATAAAACTTCTAGTCTATCTTTAAACACAACTTTTGTATAATTTGTAATTATATCTGGTGTTATTTTATTGCTTCTAATTATTCTTGTTAACCCTTCTACACCATTTTGTACTTCAAGATTTGCATTTGGTCCAAATATTCCTAAATTTCTTCTTTTTTTCTTTTCTTCCCAAAAACAATTTTTTAAATTATCTTCTTTATTTGTTGTAGATATTATAAGAATTCTGTAATTATGTTCAATTGACATAAATGTAGCAATTGCTGTTATTGACATTGTTTTTCCAGTCTGTTCTATATTATTATTGTAAAATGTTACAATTGACATATTATACTCCTCTTTCTATTATTTTAACAACTTTTCTAATATTACTTTCACTCGTATCTCTTAATATTTCTTGAACTATATATATCAAACTATCTTTATATTGTGAACTTATTTTTTTAAATCTTATTTTTGAAACTCTCTGATTTTCTATTAATGCATTTGTATCTTCTTCATTTAATATAAAATATATTCTATAATCATTCCACAATGCTTTATATCCTAGTGACAAAAAATTCAAATAATCATCTTCTTCTTTTGTCATATCTTTTGAAAATAATATTTTTGTTAAAGCCATTGGTTCTCTTAAACCACTTAATATCTCTAGCCCTTTTTTTAATGAATATAAGTCAAAAGCTGTTACAAAATAATTTTTTTCTGCATTTATTAACTCAAAATTTTCTATGCTTTCTTCTGTATCTGAATCCACCAAAACAATATCATATGGTAGATCTTCGTTTTCAGAATATCCTAAATATCCTTTTATTTGTTTTAAGCTGTTAAATCCAACTGCAACATCGAAATCTTCAAATGTTGTTATATATGTAACAGTAGGATTTATAACAGGTACAACATATTTGGCTTTTTGCATCAAACTTGAATCTATTATTAATACCCTATTATTCATTACTGTTAATATCTTGGCTAAATTTAATAGCAAATCTGTTTTATCATACGCTCCTATAAATCCTATCTTTTTCATATTAATTCCTTTCTTTTATTTTGATGTTGTATTTGTAGTAGTTGTAGTTGTTGCTTCTGGTGTA
>OLOF01000549.1_pt1 | contig 15047 bp, 21 predicted proteins | sample 1643121 | NCBI WGS metagenome assembly OLOF01 (sample SAMEA3136677, study PRJEB25190) | human gut metagenome | biome: human gut; feature: human-associated habitat; material: faeces | place: Austria | collected 2013
TTACGTGGTTAATGCCACGTTAAAAATTGAAACTGAAAATCGCCGATGCAGGGAGCAGCCACTCCCTGCATCGACTGTCCATAGAATCCTTAACGGAGGTTCCTATGTGTGCGATGGATCGTAGAGAAAGAGCACTCATCAGTCAATTGCATTTCCCTCATAGTCTTGGAGAGGCTATTTCGTTTTTAAAATATCCTGTATGTGTCCGCTTCGAGGATGGTTCTTTTATTAAGGAAAATAACTGTTTTGAAAAACTTATCAGATCGTCATTTAATTCATGTGATGAATGGTTTGATAGTTTAACGTTGGAATGTAAGTTACAGTTATCTAGAGCAGAGATTGTATCATCCTCTTCTATTTATGGTGTAAATTGTAATAATGACATATTACTTAATAATACGTTATGGAGTGTGATCATAGAAAGTGTTATAACACCATGCGGCTATTTCTTTATCTGGAGGTTTATTGGGGTAGCAAATGATAATCTGTCATCGTTTGTTGTGTCTAAATACTCCAATGAATTAATTGTACCCTCTGATGAATATGTAGGTATTGAGCCATATCTGATAGGGTTTAGCCATCATTATTCATCAGCAAAGATGAACATCACTGTGTCTAAATCAAAGAAGAAAACCATGAAATTATTTAAACGATATGGATTTAGTTCTAGAGATCTCTGGTTGGATGAAATGATTAGAACGGAAAGGATACTTCCTTTATATGCTAAAGTAAAAGAAATATTGGGAAGATAAGCTGTTAACTTATTGTTACTTTGCGGGAACCATTGGTTCCCGTTTTTGTTAATATAATTTACTCTATTTTTGTTTTCATTAAAGATGATTTATATGATTATATTTTATTATCTCAAGTAATTATGCGGAGGGAACGTGAGCAGAGGGAGAACCAGAGCCGCACCAGGTAACAAAGTCTTATTAATACTGGATGAGACAACTAATCAGAAACTTTTAGCAGCCAGGGATCGTAGCGGAAGAACAAAAACTAATGAGGTGTTCATTAGACTAAAAGATCATCTCAATCGTTTTCCCGACTTTTATAATGCATCTTTAGTAAAGGAGGAAGCTGAAGACATCGACGATATATAAAGAGTTTTATTTTTTACTATCAATATTAAACAGAGGAATAATATGGACGCCGTTTTAAGTGTTCAGGGTGCTTCTGCGCCCGTCAGAAATAAGTCGTTTTTTTCTAAATTTACCCGTCTGAAAAAGTATTTCTCTTTCAGACCCTCTCGTCTGAATATGCTTCGCCTGGCTCGCGCTGTGATCCCGGCTGCTGTTCTGATGATGTTCTTCCCGCAGCTGGCGATGGCCGCCGGCAGTAGTGGTCAGGACCTGATGGCAAGCGGTAACACCACGGTTAAGGCGACCTTCGGTAAGGACTCCAGTGTTGTTAAATGGGTTGTTCTGGCTGAAGTTCTGGTCGGTGCTGTCATGTACATGATGACCAAAAACGTCAAGTTCCTGGCCGGTTTTGCCATCATCTCTGTATTTATTGCTGTGGGTATGGCCGTCGTTGGCCTCTGACAGGAAATAAAACGATGTCGGGAGACGAGAATAAACTTAAGAAATATCGTTTCCCGGAAACACTGACCAACCAGAGCCGCTGGTTTGGCCTGCCACTGGATGAACTGATCCCCGCAGCAATCTGTATTGGCTGGGGTATCACAACATCGAAATATCTGTTCGGTATTGGTGCCGCGGTTCTGGTTTATTTCGGGATTAAAAAACTGAAAAAAGGGCGGGGCAGTTCCTGGTTACGTGACCTGATTTACTGGTATATGCCAACAGCCCTGCTGCGCGGTATTTTTCATAATGTTCCCGATTCGTGTTTCCGGCAGTGGATTAAATAGAACTGATACCAGGATTGTTATATGGAACACGGTGCCCGTTTAAGTACCAGTCGTGTAATGGCCATCGCCTTTATATTTATGTCAGTGCTTATTGTTCTCAGCCTCTCTGTTAACCTCATTCAGGGGGTGAATAACTACCGTCTTCAGAATGAGCAACGCACTGCCGTGACGCCAATGGCATTTAATGCCCCCTTTGCCGTGTCACAGAACAGTGCCGATGCCTCTTATTTGCAGCAGATGGCGCTGTCATTTATTGCCCTCCGTCTGAATGTCTCACCGGAAATCGTCGATGCTTCACATCAGGCGCTTCTGCAATATATCCGCCCGGGTGCACAGAACCAGATGAAAGTTATTCTGGCTGAAGAAGCGAAACTCATTAAAAAAGATAACGTGAATTCTGCTTTTTTTCAGACCAGTGTCCGTGTCTGGCCTCAGTATGGCCGTGTGGAAATTCGTGGAGTGCTTAAAACCTGGATTGGTGATTCAAAACCTTTCACTGATATCAAACATTACATCCTTATTCTGAAGCGGGAAAACGGGGTGACCTGGCTGGATAATTTCGGGGAAACAGACGATGAGAAAAAATAATACGGCAATAATATTCGGCGGCCTGTTTTTTTCCTGCAGCGTGATGGCCGCAAACGGTACGCTGGCCCCCACTGTGGTGCCAATGGTGAACGGTGGTCAGGCCAGTATTGCCATCAGTAATACCAGCCCGAATCTGTTTACCGTTCCCGGTGACCGGATTATTGCCGTGAACAGTCTGGATGGTGCCCTGACCAATAATGAGCAGACTGCTTCCGGCGGTGTGGTGGTGGCCACCGTCAACAAAAAGCCCTTTACGTTCATTCTGGAAACAGAGCGTGGTCTGAACCTTTCCATTCAGGCTGTTCCCCGTGAAGGCGCGGGGCGTACCATTCAGCTGGTCAGTGACCTGCGCGGAACCGGAGAAGAAGCCGGCGCGTGGGAAACGTCCACGCCTTACGAATCCCTGCTTGTGACCATCAGCCAGGCTGTCCGTGGCGGAAAATTACCTGCAGGCTGGTATCAGGTTCCTGTGACAAAGGAAACCCTGAAGGCCCCTGCGGGTCTGTCTTCAGTGGCAGATGCAGTATGGATGGGGAATCACCTGAAGATGGTCCGCTTTACCGTGGAAAATAAAACGCTGTCTGCCCTGAATATCCGGGAAAGTGATTTCTGGCAGCCGGGAACCCGTGCCGTGATGTTCAGCCAGCCTGCCAGCCAGTTACTGGCAGGTGCGCGCATGGATGTGTATGTCATCCGTGACGGGGAGGGCAACTGATGGCCAGTATCAATACCATTGTGAAACGCAAGCAGTACCTGTGGCTGGGGATTGTGGTTGTCGGTGCAGCCTCCGCGATTGGTGGGGTACTGTATCTGTCTGATGTGGACATGTCCGGTAACGGTGAGGCGGTGGCTGAACAGGAGCCTGTGCCGGATATGACAGGTGTGGTGGATACGACCTTTGATGACAAGGTGCGTCAGCATGCCACCACAGAGATGCAGGTGACGGCAGCGCAGATGCAGAAGCAGTATGAGGAAATCCGTCGTGAACTGGATGTCCTGAACAAACAGCGCGGTGATGACCAGCGTCGTATTGAAAAGCTGGGACAGGACAATGCCGCCCTGGCAGAGCAGGTAAAAGCCCTGGGTGCTAATCCCGTCACGGCGACCGGTGAGCCTGTACCGCAGATTCCTGCCTCACCGCCCGGCCCGGAAGGCGAACCACAGCCAGGAAACACCCCCGTATCCTTCCCGCCGCAGGGCAGCGTTGCTGTTCCACCGCCGACGGCGTTTTATCCCGGGAATGGTGTCACGCCACCACCACAGGTGACGTACCAGTCTGTGCCGGTGCCTAACCGGATACAGCGTAAGGTGTTTACCCGTAATGAGGGAAAACAGGGACCATCGCTGCCGTACATTCCGTCAGGAAGTTTTGCGAAAGCCATGCTGATTGAAGGGGCGGATGCCAATGCCTCAGTCACCGGTAATGAATCCACGGTGCCGATGCAGTTGCGTATCACCGGCCTGGTGGAAATGCCGAACAGCAAGACGTATGACGCAACGGGATGTTTTGTGGGTCTGGAAGCCTGGGGGGATGTGTCCAGTGAGCGTGCCATTGTACGCACCCGCAATATCAGTTGCCTGAAGGACGGCAAAACTATTGATATGCCGATTAAGGGGCATGTCAGCTTCCGGGGTAAAAACGGTATCAAGGGCGAAGTGGTGATGCGTAACGGCAAAATCCTCGGCTGGGCATGGGGCGCGGGATTTGTTGACGGTATCGGTCAGGGAATGGAGCGCGCCTCCCAGCCGGCTGTCGGGCTGGGTGCCACAGCCGCTTACGGGGCTGGTGATGTCCTGAAAATGGGTATCGGTGGCGGCGCATCGAAAGCCGCACAGACGCTCAGTGACTACTACATCAAACGTGCCGAACAGTATCACCCGGTGATACCGATTGGTGCGGGCAACGAAGTGACCGTGGTGTTCCAGGACGGCTTCCAGCTGAAAACCGTGGAAGAGATGGCGCTGGAACGCACGCAGAGCAGAGCGGAAGAAGACAATCCGGAAAGTCCGGTTCCTGTTCCGCCATCGGCTGAAAGTCATCTTAACGGCTTTAATACTGACCAGATGCTGAAGCAGCTGGGCAACCTGAATCCGCAGCAGTTTATGTCCGGCAGCCAGGGAGGGGGCAACGATGGCAAATAATATGTCGTCCCGTCAGGCGTGCCATGCCGCCCGGTATGTTGTCGCCCGGGTTCTGCGAGGACTGTTCTGGTGTCTGAAGTACACCGTCATTCTGCCACTGGCCACAATGGCCCTGATGGCTCTGTTTGTTTTATGGAAGGACAACACCACGCCGGGGAAATTACTGGTTAAGGAGATTAACTTCGTAAGACAAACAGCACCTGCCGGACAGTTCCCGGTCAGTGAATGCTGGTTTTCTTCCTCTGATTCTTCAGGCAGATCAGAAATACAGGATATCTGCCATTACCGCGCGGCTGATGCTGCAGATTATGTCAGGGAGACTGACCGGTCACTGATGCAACTGGTCACCGCATTCTGGGCAACGCTGGCACTGATGTATATGTCGTTTGCGGCAGGCACCGGGAAATATCCGATGTGGCCCGGAAAAATGAAATGTGTCCGGGTGGGAACCGCAGATGAACATCTGAAGGAAGTTTATACGGAAGACGCTTCCCTGCCGGAAAAAATCAGGAAATGCCCTGTTTATTTCCATGATGACAGAACAAACAGAAGCAACGGAGATAAAAATGAACATGCGTAATATTAATGTTATTACTGCCCGCGCTGTGCCGGATAAAAACGTATCAGATGATTTTATGCATGCTGTTCTCAGTAACTGCACCACAAGGATAGTTCTTCCTGCACTGAAGAAATTCGGTTCTGAATCATTGCCGCACAATTTTAATATGGCTGCTGTCGGTGTGATGAAGGAGGGAATGTCGATGCGTTTATTTTCTTCTCCGGGGCATATTGTGGTTGCCGGACAATCCGGTGGTGGAAAATCTGTTCCGGTGAAAGAACTAATCGACAGAATTATTCAGAAATATAAGGAACCCTTCGATGAATAAGCTGGTTTCTGATGGCAGCGTCAAAAAAATAAATTATCCGGTGCTGTATGAGTCCGGAATAACACCTCCGTTATGTGAAGTCAGTGCACCAGAACCTGATGCGGGGGGAAAACGCATTGTGGCATATGTTTATAAATCATCACGGAGTACGGTTTTTGAAAATCCTGACATTGTAAAAACCTGTACGGTCAGGGATTTGAAGAAGGATTTTGTGAACTGCGATGAGAAAGGTGAGGGACAATGAAACAGATTTCTTTATTTATTCCTCTGCTGGGGACCTTATTACTTTCCGGCTGTGCCGGAACCAGTACGGAATTTGAGTGTAACGCCACCACATCCGATACCTGTATGACGATGGAGCAGGCCAATGAGAAGGCCAAAAAACTGGAGCAGTCCTCAGAAGCAAAGCCGGCTGCGGCATCACTGCCGCGCCTGGCTGACGGGAACTTCCGGACCACGTCGGTGCAGGCCGTTGCGGCGACAACGCCGTCCCGCAGCAGGCCTGCTGTGACAGCACTTCCGGAGCAGAAACTGCTGGCACCACGCCCGCTGTTTACCGCTGCCCGGGAAGTGAAAACGGTTGTTCCGGTCAGTTCAGTTACGCCGGTAACACCTCCTCGTCCGCTAAGAACGGGTGAGCAGACGGCAGCATTATGGATAGCGCCTTATATTGATAATCAGGATGTTTATCATCAGCCATCCAGTGTGTTTTTTGTTATTAAACCGTCTGCGTGGGGAAAACCACGTATTAATTAACTGGCCCTGAAGTTGTATATCAGCCGGCAATGCCGGCGGGCTTTCTGTATTCAAAATCTGCCTGTAAAACGAGTGCCCTGTGCGTGAAAAGGGATGGGCGGTAGCGTGTCAGAACATGTCGGGAGGAATATTCCGTGAGTGATGAAGCCGATGAAGCATATTCAGTGACAGAACAACTGACCATGACAGGAATAAACCGGATACGCCAGAAAATAAATGTTCATGGTATTCCTGTTTATCTCTGTGAGGCATGCGGAAATCCTATTCCGGAAGCCCGGCGGAAAATATTTCCCGGTGTGACGTTATGTGTTGAATGTCAGGCGTATCAGGAAAAACAGAGAAAACACTATGCATAAATCAGAAGCTGAAAAAATAGATTTTATTCTGGATGAGCATGAGCGGATATTCAGAAAACAGGGGTCTTTGTGTATGGCACTGGGTAAGGGCTTTTTAGTTATAGCTATTCTTTGTGGTGTTGCCACATTCTGTGTTTCTGGCCTGTATCTGAAATCCCTGTGCCTGTCCGTTGCCTGCTGTTGTGGGGTATTCAGTCGTATTTTTAATTATTACAGCGTACCGGAGGAATCACGCATGGTACTCAGTCGTCAGGAATTACTCCGGCTTATGCGTCTGACTGAAGACGTACCGGATGTGAGACAGGAACTGCTTAACCGTTTGTTGTCCGGTAAAAAACTGACTGGTCGGGATGAACAGGATATCCGGCGTCTCTGGCAGGAGAAAGTGGATGCAATGCAGGAGTCTGCCACCCGTCAGCGTGAACAGGATACTATTCGGAAGTTTACTGAAGGGAATAAATCCGAATGAGAATCTGCGGTGTTTCTGACCTCATAGTTAACTGAATGAATATTCAGTGATTAATATTTAACTGGAGGTAATAAAGAATGCATACCTTTATTTTTCTTGTGCTGATAAAAAATATTAACGGTGGCGGAAGCTGGAATGTTACCCCCATGCCAAATACGGACGTATGCGTGCAGGTTCTTCGGACAATCGAAGCACATGGCGGCAGGGGCTTTGGAAATACAGGGGAGTGTATTGAAGTTAAAACAAATGAACCTTTGAACAGCGTGATGGAAACACTAAATGGTGGTGGGCAATGAGTGCTTACTGCTTCGAAGGAAAATGAAATGAAGTCGATATATTTAAAATCTGTTCTGGCTTTTATATTTGTTGGCGTTATGGCTATGATTGTATGTATTCCTTTTTACATCGTTTACCTTGCGCAACAACCTGCAACACCAGAACAACTGACAGAGATTTTACAGGAAACTCCCTGTGCAGCAGAAGCATTTCAGGAGACACTTAATTATCAGTCTGAACCTTTAACACTTGGTAAGGCAAATAAAATCGCATCAGAATGCAGAAAAAGAAACGAAATGGCAGAGGCGCGACGGGTAAGAGAAAACGAACTCAATAAGATACGCGAAAAACAACTTCAGGCATTAAGTGATGCTGATTCAGCAAAGGAACGTTAATTGTAATCCTGGTTTCCTGTTAAAAGCCTCCATCTCTTATTTGTGCTGTGGTTTTAAGAATGGCACTGCCTGATATATCCACGGTCACAGACTGATACTTTCCTCTTTTAAACGCACTAAGGAATACTCATATGAGTAATAACCCACTTGAGGCCGTCACTCAGGCGGTTAACTCCCTCGTCACAGCACTGAAACTGCCTGACGAATCAGCAAAGGCCAATGAAGTGCTGGGCGAAATGAGCTTCCCGCAGTTCAGCCGTCTGCTGCCGTACCGTGATTACAACCAGGAATCCGGTCTGTTCATGAATGACACCACGATGGGCTTTATGCTGGAAGCCATTCCCATCAATGGGGCGAATAAGTCCATTGTGGAGGCACTCGATCACATGCTGCGCACCAAACTGCCGCGCGGTATTCCGTTGTGTATCCATCTGATGTCCAGTCAGCTGGTTGGTGACAGGATTGAATACGGGCTGCGTGAGTTCTCCTGGTCAGGTGAACAGGCTGAACGGTTTAACGCCATTACCCGGGCCTATTATATGAAAGCGGCAGCGACACAGTTTCCGCTGCCGGAGGGGATGAATCTACCCCTGACCCTGCGCCATTACCGGGTGTTTATCTCGTACTGTTCTCCTTCGAAGAAAAAAAGCCGGGCCGACATTCTGGAAATGGAAAACCTGGTGAAAATCATCCGGGCGTCGTTACAGGGGGCCAGTATCACCACACAGACGGTGGATGCACAGGCCTTTATCGATATTGTCGGGGAGATGATTAACCATAACCCGGACTCCCTGTACCCGAAAAGACGTCAGCTGGACCCGTATTCTGATCTGAATTATCAGTGTGTGGAGGACAGTTTTGACCTGAATGTCCGGGCTGATTACCTGACGCTGGGCCTGCGTGAGAACGGCAGGAACAGCACGGCCCGCATCCTGAATTTCCATCTGGCCCGTAACCCGGAAAGCGCCTTCCTGTGGAACGTGGCCGACAACTACAGCAACCTGCTGAACCCGGAACTGTCCATCTCCTGTCCGTTCATCCTGACGCTGACTCTGGTGGTGGAAGACCAGGTGAAAACCCACAGCGAAGCCAACCTGAAGTACATGGACCTGGAGAAAAAGTCGAAGACCTCCTATGCCAAATGGTTTCCGTCCGTGGAGAAAGAGGCGAAGGAGTGGGGGGAACTGCGTCAGCGTCTGGGCTCCGGTCAGTCTTCTGTCGTGTCCTACTTCCTCAACATCACAGCATTCTGCAAGGACAACAATGAAACGGCGCTGGAAGTGGAGCAGGACATCCTGAACAGCTTCCGTAAAAACGGTTTTGAGCTGATTTCACCGCGCTTTAACCACATGCGCAATTTCCTGACCTGTCTGCCCTTTATGGCCGGGAAAGGGTTGTTTAAACAGCTGAAAGAGGCCGGAGTGGTTCAGCGCGCAGAGAGCTTTAATGTTGCCAACCTGATGCCGTTAGTGGCGGATAACCCCCTGACACCGGCAGGTCTGCTGGCACCCACCTACCGTAACCAGCTGGCGTTTATCGATATTTTCTTCCGGGGGATGAATAACACCAACTACAACATGGCGGTCTGTGGCACCTCCGGGGCCGGTAAAACCGGGCTGATACAGCCACTTATCCGCAGCGTGCTGGACTCCGGGGGCTTTGCCGTGGTGTTCGACATGGGGGATGGCTACAAGTCCCTGTGTGAGAACATGGGTGGCGTATATCTGGACGGTGAAACCCTGCGTTTTAACCCGTTTGCGAACATCACCGATATTGACCAGTCAGCGGAGCGTGTCCGTGACCAGTTGTCAGTGATGGCCAGCCCCAACGGTAACCTGGATGAAGTGCATGAAGGTCTGCTGCTGCAGGCGGTCAGGGCCTCCTGGCTGGCCAAAGAGAACAGGGCACGTATTGATGACGTGGTGGATTTCCTGAAAAACGCCAGTGACAGCGAGCAGTATGCCGAGTCACCGACTATCCGCAGCCGTCTGGACGAAATGATTGTGCTGCTTGACCAGTACACTGCCAACGGCACTTACGGCCAGTATTTTAACTCCGATGAGCCGTCCCTGCGGGATGATGCGAAAATGGTGGTGCTGGAGCTGGGCGGACTGGAAGACCGTCCGTCACTGCTGGTTGCGGTGATGTTCTCCCTGATTATCTACATCGAGAACAGGATGTACCGCACGCCGCGTAACCTCAAGAAACTGAACGTTATTGATGAAGGCTGGCGTCTGCTGGACTTCAAAAATCACAAGGTCGGTGAATTTATTGAGAAAGGCTACCGTACGGCCCGCCGTCATACCGGTGCCTATATCACCATCACACAGAACATCGTCGACTTTGACTCTGATAAGGCCTCCAGTGCTGCCCGCGCGGCATGGGGTAACTCCTCCTACAAAATTATCCTCAAACAGAGTGCGAAGGAGTTCGCGAAATACAACCAACTGTATCCGGACCAGTTCCTGCCACTGCAGCGCGACATGATTGGTAAGTTTGGTGCGGCCAAAGACCAGTGGTTCAGTTCCTTCCTGCTGCAGGTGGAAAACCATTCCTCCTGGCACCGCCTGTTTGTGGACCCGTTAAGCCGCGCCATGTACAGCTCTGACGGCCCGGATTTTGAGTTTGTGCAGCAGAAGCGTAAAGAGGGGCTGAGTATTCATGAGGCAGTGTGGCAGCTGGCGTGGAAGAAGTCAGGGCCGGAGATGGCTTCGCTGGAAGCCTGGCTGGAAGAACATGAGAAATACAGGAGTGTTGCATGACCACAACGCAAAAAACGACGGATGTTACAGCCCCCCGACGCAGCCACTGGTGGTGGACGGTGCCGGGATGCCTGGCAATGGTGTTACTGAACGCAGCCGTCAGTTACGGCATTGTCAGACTGAACGCACCGGTGACTGTCGCCTTCAACATGAAACAGACCGTGGATGCGTTTTTTGACAGCGCCAGTCAGAAACAACTGTCAGAAGCGCAGTCAAAAGCCCTTTCAGCGCGTTTTAACACGGCACTGGAAGCCAGCCTGCAGGCGTGGCAGCAGAAACACCACGCGGTCATTCTGGTGTCGCCTGCTGTGGTACAGGGGGCACCGGATATCACCCGGGAAATCCAGCAGGATATTGCCCGGCGAATGAGGGCGGAACCATGAGATGCCGGGGGCTGATTGCCCTGCTGATATGGGGGCAGAGTGTGGCCGCCGCCGATCTTGGCACCTGGGGCGATCTGTGGCCGGTAAAGGAGCCGGACATGCTGACGGTGATCATGCAGCGCCTGACGGCACTGGAGCAGTCCGGTGAGATGGGCCGGAAAATGGATGCCTTTAAGGAGCGGGTGATCCGCAACAGTCTGCGGCCCCCTGCCGTGCCCGGTATCGGACGCACGGAGAAATACGGTAGCCGGTTGTTTGACCCGTCCGTCAGACTGGCTGCGGATATCCGGGATAACGAAGGGCGGGTGTTTGCCCGTCAGGGTGAAGTGATGAATCCGCTGCAGTATGTTCCTTTTAACCAGACGCTGTATTTCATCAATGGCGATGATCCGGCGCAGGTGGCCTGGATGAAACGCCAGACGCCGCCCACACTGGAGAGCAAAATTATCCTCGTGCAGGGCAGTATCCCGGAGATGCAGAAGTCTCTGGACAGCCGTGTTTACTTTGACCAGAACGGTGTGCTCTGCCAGCGCCTCGGCATTGATCAGGTCCCGGCACGGGTGAGCGCCGTTCCCGGCGATCGCTTCCTGAAGGTGGAATTTATTCCGGCAGAGGAGGGCAGAAAATGAAGCGAAGCCTGTGGCTGCTGATGTTATTCCTTCTCGCCGGTCATGTCCCTGCGGCATCTGCGGATTCTGCCTGTGAGGGGCGTTTTGTAAACCCGATCACGGATATCTGCTGGAGCTGTATTTTCCCGCTCTCGCTGGGCAGTATCAAAGTCAGTCAGGGTAAGGTCCCCGACACGGCGAACCCGTCGATGCCCATTCAGATTTGTCCGGCACCGCCGCCGCTGTTCAGGCGTATCGGGCTGGCCATTGGTTACTGGGAGCCGATGGCGCTGACGGACGTCACCCGGTCACCGGGATGCATGGTGAACCTGGGCTTCAGCCTGCCGGCTTTTGGTAAAACGGCACAGGGAACGGCGAAAAAGGATGAGAAGCAGGTGAACGGGGCGTTCTATCACGTTCACTGGTACAAATACCCGCTGACGTACTGGCTTAACATCATCACATCGCTGGGCTGTCTGGAAGGTGGTGACCTGGATATCGCTTATCTTTCTGAAATTGACCCCACCTGGACGGACAGCAGCCTGACCACCATTCTCAATCCGGAAGCTGTCATCTTTGCCAATCCGATAGCACAGGGGGCCTGTGCAGCAGATGCCATTGCCAGCGCCTTTAATATGCCTCTCGATGTTCTGTTCTGGTGTGCCGGTTCGCAGGGCAGTATGTACCCGTTCAATGGCTGGGGGAGTAATGAGTCCAGTCCGTTGCAGTCCTCCCTGCTGGTCAGTGAACGCATGGCGTTCAAGCTGCACCGTCAGGGCATGATTATGGAAACCATCGGGAAAAATAACGCCGTCTGTAATGAATATCCGTCCCCAATCCTGCCCAAAGAACGCTGGCGTTACCAGATGGTGAATATGTACCCGGACAGCGGACAGTGCCACCCGTTCGGGCGCAGCGTGACCCGCTGGGAAACCGGGAAAAATCCGCCCAACACAAAGAAAAACTTCGGCTACCTGATGTGGCGTAAACGTAACTGTGTATTCCTGTAAATCATTTTAATGAATAAGAGGAAATGAAAATGGCAACAATGGACAGTAAATATATTCAGCACCTCAGGAAAATAAGTGCTGTACTGCTCAGGCTGATAAGCAGAACATTAAAATTATTTCCTTTTGGTCTTGTAATAGTGCCCGTTATATTATTTTATTTTGCACCTGACAGTTTTCTCGCTGAAATTATTCATGAATGGAAGAACGCAGATATATCAGAACAAGTGACACTTGTCAGATTATATCTGAAGGTGACATTTACATGTGCGTTTGTGGCTGTTTTTCTCAATTATCTTTTTTCTGATGAGTTCATGCCTGTAAATAGCAGAAAGTGAGAAATATCATGAACCGGAAAATATTTGCACTTTTTGCTCTGACAGCAGGGATGCATCTTGCTGTTCATGCTTCAGAAAATGTGAACACAACTGAAAACCGCCAGTTCCTGAAGCAGCAGGAAAATTTAAGCAGACAACTGCGAGAGAAACCTGACCATCAGCTGAAAGCCTGGGCGGAGAAACAGGTGCTGGAAAACCCCCTTCAGCGTTCAGATAACCATTTCCTGGATGAGCTGGTTCGTAAACAGCAGGCTTCGCAGGACGGGAAACCCCGGCAGGGTGCCCTGTATTTTGTGTCGTTTTCCATTCCCGAAGAGGGGCTGAAACGGATGCTGGGCGAAACCCGGCACTACGGTATACCTGCCACACTGCGGGGCATGGTGAACAATGACCTGAAGACCACCGCTGAAGCCGTGCTGTCCCTGGTGAAAGACGGCGCGACTGATGGTGTTCAGATCGACCCGACGCTGTTTTCACAGTACGGCATTCGCAGTGTACCGGCACTGGTGGTGTTCTGCGGTCAGGGATACGACATCATCCGGGGAAACCTGCGGGTCGGCCAGGCGCTGGAGAAAGTGGCCGCCACGGGTGACTGCCGGCAGGTGGCTCATGATTTACTGGCAGGGAAAGGAGACTCCGGGAAATGAAACGTATTTTACCTCTGATACTGGCTCTGGTTGCCGGCATGGCACAGGCTGACAGCAACAGTGATTACCGGGCCGGTTCTGATTTTGCCCGTCAGATTCAGGGGCAGGGTACAGGCAGTATTCAGGGCTTTAAGCCACAGGAGAGTATCCCCGGCTATAACGCGAATCCGGACGAGACAAAATATTACGGTGGCGTGACTGCCGGCGGGGATGGCGGCCTGAAAAATGACGGCACCACGGAATGGGCGACCGGTGAAACCGGAAAAACCATCACAGAGTCCTTCATGAACAAGCCGAAAGACATTCTGTCACCGGATGCACCGTTCATTCAGACCGGCAGGGATGTGGTGAACCGGGCTGACAGCATTGTGGGAAATACCGGACAGCAGTGCAGTGCGCAGGAGATAAACCGCAGTGAATTCACAAACTATACCTGTGAGCGGGACACGATGGTGGAGGAGTACTGCACACGGACTGCCAGTATCACCGGGGACTGGAAATACACGGATGAATATCGTGAAGTGACGATACCGCACTCACAGTTCCGGTTCAGTATGAACGGGCTGAAACTGGTGTTCAGTGTCACGGCTCCGGTAACCGGTACAGTGGAAAGTGCATCATTGTCTGTATACGCCGCTTTTTTCTTCCTGAACTCCCGTTATACCTTCATGAATACAACCTTTAATGTCGGCCTGGCAAACGGGCAGTCGGATACTTACCCCCTGTCCGGGGCGACAGGTTTGCAGGTGACACAGGGGCAGGTTCTGACCGGTAGTGGCTGTACTGCTAACGGTAATTGCCTCCCGCACGGGAATGGTGACAGGAAAGTCTATGAATCGCTTGTCAGTGGGGCTTCCACCTTTACGCTGAAACTCAGGATGAAGGTCCGTGATAAAGAATGGGTTCCCCGGGTGGAGTGGGTGGAGAATTGTCCGTTTAATAAAGCGGATGGCGTGCTGAAAGGCACTGAGTGTTCAGAGCCGGGTGGTACGAAAACCGGAGTGATGGAAGGTAAACCCTGGAGCATCACACAGGCATGCTGGGCATACCGGGATAAATATGTCACTCAGTCCGCAGATAACGGCACCTGTCAGAAATATGTCGATAATCCGGCCTGTACGCTGGCCTCACGTCAGTGCGCGTTTTATTCCGATGAGGGAACCTGTCTGCATGAGTACGCCACGTACTCCTGCGAGTCCAGAACATCAGGAAAAGTGATGGTCTGTGGTGGTGATGTCTTCTGCCTTGACGGTGAATGCGATAAGGCACAGAGCGGAAAAAGCAGTGATTTTGGTGAAGCAGTATCACAGCTGGCTGCGCTTGCCGCCGCAGGTAAGGATGTTGCCGCCCTGAATGGTGTGGATGTCAGGGCTTTCACGGGTGAGGCGAAATTCTGCCGTAAGGCCGCAGCCGGCTTCAGTAACTGCTGTAAGGATGGTGGCTGGGGTCAGGATGTGGGTCTGGCGAAGTGCAACAGCGAAGAAAAGGCGCTGGGAAAGGCAAAGGACAACAAACTGACCGTCAGTGTCGGAGAGTTCTGTTCGAAGAAAGTGCTGGGTGTCT
>OLOF01000553.1_pt1 | contig 14890 bp, 12 predicted proteins | sample 1643121 | NCBI WGS metagenome assembly OLOF01 (sample SAMEA3136677, study PRJEB25190) | human gut metagenome | biome: human gut; feature: human-associated habitat; material: faeces | place: Austria | collected 2013
CCGCCGTTCGTAACGGCATGCAGATGATATACGCGGCGGGCTGAGGGCAGCCCGCCCTACGGTATAGGTAAATCATAAGGAAAACTCCTCACTCCTACCTCCTAACTTCTGCCTTGCACAGGTAAAAGAAAAAGGCGGACAACCGTCCGCCTTTTGGCTCAATCCTTCTTATACTTTGCAACGCCCTCGGTGTAGAGGTTGCCGCCGACCGAATCCTGCGACACGATGGCGGAGAAATTCTCCACGGTGAGACGCTTGACCGACTCACAGCCCAGCTCGTCATACGCGATGACCTCGACATTCTTAATGGATGCCGCCTTCGCCGCGCCTGCGCCGCCGATGGCTACCATATAAACCGCGCCGTTGCGCGCCATTGCGTCCTGCACGCCCTGATTTCGCACGCCCTTGCCGATCATGCAGGCAAGACCTGCATCGAGCAGACGCGGTGCGAACGGGTCCATACGGCCGGAGGTGGTCGGGCCGACCGAGCCGATGACCTGACCCGGCTTTGCGGGGGTCGGTCCGGCGTAGTAGATCGCTGCGCCGTCGAGGTCGAACGGCAGCTTGTCGCCTGCGTCCATCGCGGCAACGATCTTCTTGTGTGCGGCGTCGCGCGCGGTGTAGACCGTGCCGGTCAGCGTTACGGTGTCGCCCGCACGCAGCTTCGGCGCCATTTCCTTGAGCTGTTCGGTTTTCAAATCATAGTGTGCCATGCTTATTCCTCCGTTTTCGGGCGCAGATTGTTCAGAACCTCACGCAGTCCGTTTTTTGCCTTGTCCGGCTCGGGATGGGGCGCCTCGCCGTCCTTTTTGCCGAGCGACGCGCTGATCTTGTCAATTTCACCGAGCACCTCACCGGCCTTGCGGGCCAACTCGGCGGATTCCTGCTGGTTGCGTGCCAGCACGGTGCGGTAGTTCTCCTTGGTGGCATCCAGCTGGCGGCGCACCTGCTCGATGGTCTCCATCGACTTGCGGCGCAGCTTCTGCAGCTCTACCTTGGCATCCTCCTCGATCTGCTTGGCGCGCCGGTACGCGGAAAGCTCCATCTCGGCGATCTTCTCTCTGGTCGCATCGTATTCGCCGCATTTGGCCGACAGCTTGGCGTTCTCCGAGGTCAGCCGGTCGTTTTCCGCCGCAAGCTGCGCCGCGCGGGCGTTCTGCGCCTCGATCTCGGTCGCCTGAAGGGAAAAACCGCTTTCGATCTGGTCCAGCTGTGCGCGGATTTTATCGGTATCCAGCGTCATTTCGCCCAGCCGCTCGAGCAGCTCGGCGTTCTTCGCGGTAAGCGCCTCGTTCTGCGTGCGCAGCTCGTTCATCGCGGACTGAGCCTCGGTCAGCTGAGAGCGCAGCTCGGCGGTCTCGGTGTAGTATTTCGTGTCGGTTTCTTCTATGTAATGCATTACGTCCTCGCGGTTAAAGCCGCCGAAGATGGTACTGCGGAATCCACGGGTTTGCTCGTCCATTGCAGTTCCTCCCACAATAATCTAATTTACAGTATAACAAATTCATGTAGAAATGGCAACAAAATTGAGAATTGAAAATGGAAAATGGAAAATTAACGCATCGTTCAACCGGTTCCGCAGGGCGGGGCACGCCGGAGCGGCTTCTCTGGCCCTTGCGGACAATTCACCTTCTGACCTCATCCCGCCGTATAACGATAATCGTCATGTTTTCATCAACGGATACCGCGTAAATATAAATCGTATTCCAACCATCACCCATATAATCGGCGATTTATTGGGGAAAACGGCGGGATGGGGTCATCCCGCCCTACAATATAATATACATATTACCAATCGATAAAATCTGTGGTGACATACACACATTTTATCGTAGGGTGCGCCGACCTCGGCGCACCGCATTTAACGATTGGTACACGCATAATCGTAGGGGCGACCATTGGTCGCCCGCAGCGCGACCGGAGCCTGCGCAAGGAGCGGCCGCGCATCCGTTTAACCATAGCGTGGGAGGCCAATGGCCTCCCCTACGGGATAGGTGTTGCAGATGAATTTACAAACAGTGCGCCGAGGTCGTACCCCAGGGCACCTTCTCTTGCGGCTTTGCCGTAATTCACCTTGCCGCACCCTGCAGGATACCGGTTCGAAATGATTACACGATGCGACCATTTTCCCGCAATGCACACACGACGCGGGAAATGCGGATTCTTTGTACATATTGAACAGAATGATATAATAATGTAAGGTAATGTGCCCGAATATCTTGCAATCAAAAATGGAAAGTGATATTATAAATCTATCTTGCAAAAACGAGGAAGATGCTCAATGTTAGAATTAAAAGATTTCGAGGCAGCTGCGGACCGACTGAAAAACGTCATCCACAACATTCCGCTGTCTACGTCCTGCACCTTCTCCGCCATGACCGGCGCAGAGGTTTATCTGAAGTACGAAAACCAGCAGAAGACCGGCTCCTTTAAGGTGCGCGGTGCTTACAATAAGATTATGAAGCGCTTCGCTGAGGGCGACCTGCACGCCGTTGTTGCGTCCTCTGCGGGCAACCATGCACAGGGCGTTGCCTTTGCGGCAACCGCTGCCGGTGTAAAATCCACCATCGTTATGCCGCGTTCCGCGCCGATCGCCAAGGTTTCCGCAACCCAGGGCTACGGTGCCGAGGTTGTTCTGGCGGGCAACATTTACGATGAAGCCTATGCCAAGGCGTGCGAGATCTGCGAGGAGACCGGCGCAGAGTTCATCCACCCGTTTGACGATGAGGATGTTATGGCGGGTCAGGGCACCATCGCGCTGGAAATCCTGCGCGACCTGCCGGGCGTTGACATGATCTTCGTTCCGGCCGGCGGCGGCGGACTGATCTCCGGCGTGGCTGCCTGCGCAAAGCAGATCAACCCGCGCATCCAGATCATCGGCGTACAGGCTGAGGGCGCACCGGCGATCGCAAATTCGTTCCGCACCGGTGAGCGCACTCCGTCCGATACCGTGCACACCATCGCTGACGGTATCGCCGTAAAGACCCCGGGCGAAAAGACCTTTGAGTATATCAAGAAGTATGTGGACCGCGTTGTCACGGTTTCCGATGACGAGATCGCTTCCGCTGTTCTGCTGCTGCTCGAGCGCTGCAAGCAGGTCGTTGAGACCTCGGGTGCGGCTCCGCTCGCGGCTGTGCTCAACAACAAGGTGGATGTAAAGGGCAAAAAGGTCGTATGCGTGCTGTCCGGCGGCAATATCGACGTTTCGTTCATCCACAAGATCGTCGAAAAGGGCCTGATTACCCGCTGCCGTCAGCTGAAGTTCTCTGTGCTCATGCCGGATGCACCGGGCGCACTCGAGCATTTCTCGCACATCGTTGCACAGCAGAATGCCAATATCATCCTGTTCCAGCATGACCGCGTACAGACGGACCTCGAGATCGGCGAGGCGATTATCCATGTCGTCTGTGAGGTCGGCGGCGTTGACCACGCCAAGCGCCTCATCGACACCCTCACCGATGATGGCTATAAGGTGTTTACTTCGCAGATTTGATAAAAATGCAATGAAATTACAGCGTTCCGCTTGGATAGAGCGGGACGCTGTTCTTTTTTGCGGAATAATGGAGGATGGAGAATGAACGCTGTGGTTTAACCTTCTTCGCATTGCGATATCACCGTATGAAATGTATACCGTAGGGTGCGCCAAGGTGAATTGCGGCGTAGCCGCAATTTTCCATTCTCCATTTTCAATTACGCCTGCCTCCTCACTCCTGCCTGAATCAGTGACAAATGTAATATTGACAAATAAATAACAATATGCTATTATCTCAGCGTGATAAGGAATGAAAAAACAGGTGGACGTTTTATCGCATTATTTGCCTTAAAACGGATAGAATAATAAAACCACGCATACAGTCAATCGCAGAAAGGAAGCATTACGCTATGGCAGCACACATCAACGACGAAATGCTGAACAAAATGGACGCATACTGGCGGGCGGCAAATTATCTTGCAGCCGGTCAGCTTTACCTGCTCGATAACCCGCTGCTCAAGGAGCCGCTGAAGCCCGAGCACATCAAGAAGAAGATCGTCGGTCACTGGGGCACGGTGCCCGGTCAGAACCTGATTTACGTTCATCTGAACCGCATCATCAAGCAGTATAATCTGGATATGATCCTGCTGTCCGGTCCGGGTCACGGCGGCAACTTCTTTGTGGCGAACACCTACCTCGAAGGCACTTACAGCGAGGTTTACCCAAACATCAGCGAGGACACTGAGGGCATGAAGCGCCTGTTCAAGCAGTTCTCGTTCCCGGGCGGCATTGCCAGCCACGTTGCCCCGGAGACCCCGGGCTCCATCCACGAGGGCGGCGAGCTGGGTTATTCTCTGGCGCACGGCTTCGGTGCGGTGCTGGATAACCCCGACCTGATCGCAACCGTAGTTGTCGGTGACGGCGAGGCGGAGACCGGCCCGCTGGCAACCTCGTGGCACGGCAACAAGTTCCTCAATCCGGTGACGGACGGCGTTGTTCTGCCGATCCTGCACCTGAACGGCTACAAGATCTCCAACCCGACCGTGCTGTCGCGCATTCCGGAGGAGGAGCTGCGCAAAATGCTCGAGGGCTGCGGCTGGAAGCCGTATTTCGTCGAGGGCGATGAGCCGATGAAGGTACACCGCGCACTGGCGGACACGCTCGACACCGTAACCGAGGAAATCCTCGCCATCCGCAAGCACGCCCGTGAGACCGGCGACACGACCCGTCCAATCTACCCGATGATCGTGCTGCGCACCCCGAAGGGCTGGACCGGTCCGAAGAACGTGGACGGCAAGCAGATCGAGGGCAGCTTCCGCGCGCATCAGGTGCCGCTGATGATGGACAGACCGGAGCACCTGCCCATGCTCGAGCAGTGGCTGCGCAGCTACCATCCGGAGGAGCTGTTCGACGAAAACGGCAAGCTGATTCCCGAACTCAAGGCGCTGGCGCCGACCGGCGAGCACCGCATCGGCGCAAACCCGCACGCCAACGGCGGTCTGCTCATGCACCAGCTGCGCCTGCCGGATTTCCGTGATTACGGACTGAATGTTCCGGCTCCGGGCAGTGTTGAGGGGCAGGATATGATCGAGCTTGGCGCTTATGTCCGCGATGTCATCAAGCTGAACATGGACAGCCGCAACTTCCGCGTATTCGGCCCGGACGAGACCATGTCCAACCGCCTGAGCCACATTTTCGAGGTCACCGACCGCGAGTGGAACGCCGAGCGTCTGGACACCGACGAATTCCTGTCCGCAAGCGGCCGCGTGATGGACGGCATGCTGTCCGAGCACATGTGCGAGGGTTGGCTTGAGGGCTATCTGCTGACCGGCCGTCACGGCTTTTTCGCAAGCTATGAGGCGTTCATCCGCATTATCGACTCGATGGCGGCACAGCACGCCAAGTGGCTCAAGGTCTGCAACGGTCTGCCGTGGCGTCAGCCGATCGCATCGCTCAACCTGATTCTGGCTTCCAACGTATGGCAGCAGGACCACAACGGCTTTACCCATCAGGACCCGGGTTTCCTTGACCACATCGCCAACAAAAAGGCGGATGTTGTCCGTCTGTACCTGCCGCCCGATGCAAACTGCCTGCTCAGCTGCTTCGATCACTGCATCAAGAGCCGTAACTATGTCAACGTCATCGTGGCATCCAAGCATCCGCGTCCGCAGTGGCTGACCATGGAGCAGGCTGTGCAGCACTGCACCCAGGGCATCGGCATCTGGGAGTGGGCGTCCAACGATCAGGGCGCAGAACCGGACGTTGTTATGGCGTGCTGCGGCGAGACGCCGACGCTCGAAACGCTGGCTGCCGTATCCATCCTGCGGGAAGAGCTGCCCGAACTCAAGGTTCGCGTTGTCAACGTGGTTGACCTGATGAAGCTGCAGCCCGAGCGGGAGCATCCGCACGGCCTGTCCGACGCCGAGTACGACATGCTGTTCACCAAGGATAAGCCGATCATCTTCGCCTTCCACGGTTACCCGACGCTCGTTCATGAGCTGACCTACCGCCGTCATAACCGCAACCTGCACGTTCGCGGCTACAGGGAGGAGGGCACCATCACCACGCCGTTCGATATGCGCGTGCAGAATGATATCGACCGCTTCCACCTCGTCAAGGACGTTCTGCTGCGCCTGCCGCAGCTTGGCAACCGCGGCGCGTACCTCTACCAGAAGATGAGCGATAAGCTGGTGCAGCATCAGCAGTATATCACCGAGTACGGTGAGGATATGCCGGAAGTCCGCGAGTGGAAATGGAAATAATGGAGAATTGAAAATGGAAAATGGAGAATGACCGTGAAGGGATGGTTCTCCGCAGGGCGCACATTGTGCGCCCTTTTCTTTTGCCTGTTGATAGGGGTAAAATGTGGGTTTTCATTTGTCCTGCTGTTAGAAATGGGAACCGCAGGCAATGTCATAACATAGTATTAACCCAAATGCAATGCTGAAAATCATTGCACAAACCATACCGTAGGGTGCGACAAGGTGAATTGCGGCATAGCCGCAAGAGAAGGTGCCCTGGGGTACGACCTCGGCGCACCGCATCAAACGATTGGCATAAATTCAATGGATTGATATAAATTGAACGAATACCGTAGGGCGGAGTGCCCTCACCCCGCCGTGTAACCGATAGGCACATGCGTAATCGTAGGGGCGACCATTGGTCGCCCACGCACCCGTTTAATCATAACGTGGGCGGCCGATGACCGCCTAAATATTGCCGGTGAATTTACATTCGGCGGGGTGAGGGCACCCCGCCCTACGGAAATGGTTTATCGATGCGTTAATTCCTAACTCCTAATTACTAATTTTGCACAGGTTTTCCCTTGACACCTCGTCAACTGTATGCTATTATCTAACTGTACTAAAACACACAGTACAGTTGATACACTCTCAAATCAACAAAAGGAAAGGAGGCGCGTCAGGTGATTAAAATCGACTATCGGGATGCCCGACCCATCTATGAACAGGTGGTGGACGGCATTGAGGGACTGGCTCTGCGTGGGGCACTGCCGGCGGACACCCAGCTGCCCAGTGTACGGCAGCTTGCGATGGAACTGTCGATCAACCCGAACACAATACAGCGCGCTTACGGAGAGCTGGAACGCCGCGGTGTGATCTACGCCGCAAAAGGACGGGGAAATTTTATATCGGACAATGCAGCGGTGCTGCGTTCCCAGAGGCTTAACGAACTGGGGGAGCAGATTACCGCACTGGCCGGTCAGGCGCGCTCGCTCGGGGCGACCGAGGAGCAGCTGTGCGGCTGGGTAGAGAGGAAAGGAGAGAGCAGAACATGATTACGGCAACCAATGCGACCAAGCGGTTTGAGGACATCACGGCGGTCGATCACATCTGCGCGGAAGTCAAGGACGGCTCGGTCTACGGTCTGATCGGCTCGAACGGCGCGGGCAAGTCCACGTTCCTGCGCATGCTGGCCGGCATTTTGCAGCCGGATGAGGGCACGGTGCAGATCGACGGAGCGGACATTTTCGAGAACATTGCGATGAAGGAACGGTTTTTCTTCATCTCGGATGAGCAGTTCTTTTTCCCGAACAGCACACCGAAGGAAATGAAAAACTACTACAAGCGCTTTTACAGCAAATTCGATGAAGCGCGCTACCGCAAGCTGATGAACGGCTTCGGTCTGGACGAAAACCGCAAGCTGCGGACGTTCTCCAAGGGCATGAAAAAGCAGGTTTCGGTCATCTGCGGCGTATGCAGCGGCACGGACTACTTATTCTGCGATGAGACGTTCGACGGTCTCGACCCGGTCGTTCGCCAGACGGTAAAGAGCCTGTTTGCCGAGGATGTAGCGGACAGAGGTCTGACGCCCATCATCGCCTCGCACAACCTGCGTGAGCTGGAGGACATCTGCGACCATGTCGGTCTGCTGCATCGCGGCGGCATCCTGTTCTCGCGCGATCTGGACGACATGAAGCTCGGCATGTACAAAATGCAGTGCATTTTCCCGAATCCGCTGCCGGATTCCGCGTGGGAAGGCTTTGATATTCTGCACAAGGAGCAGCGCGGCTCGCTGTACACGATTACGGCGCGCGGCAGCCGGGAAGAGCTGCTCGCCAGGGTGAACGCGCTGAACCCGACCTTCTGCGAGATGCTTCCGCTGACGCTGGAGGAAATCTTTATCAATGAAACGGAGGTGGCAGGCTATGATGTCAAGAAACTCCTGTTCTAAGGGTCTCGTGCGGGATTGCATGAAACGCAACCTGTGGGCCATCGTGCTGTCCACGGTGGGATTCTTTATGGCACAGCTGCTGCCGGTGATTATGACGGCGCAGCACAGCCTGTCGGCACATAAGCAGGATCTGGTCAATCTGAGTGCGGCAGATGCTGCGGCAAGCTGGCAGGGATATGTGGAGAGCGTCGGTGAGATGCTCGGCGGACAGAATGTGTTTGTCAAGCTGGCCGTCATCATTCTGGCGGTCACCTGCGGCGTGAGCATGTTCGCGTACCTGCACAATCGCCGCAAGGTGGATTTCTATCACAGCCTGCCGATTTCGCGCAGCCGCCTGTTTGCGGTGGACTACGCGACCGGTGCGCTGTGTGCGCTGGTGCCGTACCTCGTGCTGCATGCGCTGAGCATTGTCAGTGCATGTGCGATGGGCTTCGGTGAGGTGGTCAACGCATCGCTCATCGGCGTGATCGCGTCCAACGTCATTTTCTTCTTCCTGCTGTACGCGATGGCGGCTGTTACGACCATCCTGTGCGGCAATACGGTCATCACGCTGCTGCTCGGTCTGTGGGTGTACTTCGGACCGACACTCGTAACCGCACTGTGGCAGAGTCTCAAGAGCATGTTCTTCCAGACCTATGTGATGGATGCTTCCATGGCTTCGCTGCTGTTCGGCAACAAGTTTGCACCGCTGATTCAGTATTTCGGCGTAAACGGCACGAAAATGCATAGCTGGGCAGGGGCAGTGGAGCCTGTCTATACGATGGATTACTCCGCCGGGCTGCAGGAGCCGAGTGCTATCGGTCTGCTGATCGGCTATGCGGTTGCGGCGATCGTTATCACCGCACTGGCGCTGTTCCTGTTCCGCATCCGCAAGAGTGAGCGGGCGGGCACGGCACTGGCATTCAACCCGATCAAGCTGCCCGTCAAGATTATTATCTGCGTGGTTATGGGTACGGCGTTCGCTGAGATTTTCAAAATGCTGGTCTACGAATCCGAGCTGTGGTTCTGGGTCGGTCTGGTGCTCGGCACGGTCATTTTCCACTGCGTGGTGGAGATCATTTACGCGTTCGACTTCCGCGCCATCTTCCGCAAGCCGCTGCAGCTGGTTATCATCCTTGCAGTGCTGTGTGCGGGTCTGCTGACCATGCAGGCGGATGTGTTCGGTTATGATGAGTGGCTGCCGGATGAGGGCAGCATTGCAGCGGCAGCGCCGATGGGTTACGTCGGTGAATCGGCACTGCTCAGTGAGCCGGAAAACATCGCGGCAGCGCGGCAGCTGGCGGCGCTCGGCGTGGAAAGCCTGAATAATACGGATGAAAATGCACAGAAGGAGTGCATCACCGTCACCTTCAAGCTGAAGAACGGCAAGGTGAAGAGCCGTTCGTATGAGCTGCCGGCCACAGACGAAGTGTTCACGCTCAAAAAGCAGATTTACCAGTCCGCAGAGTACAAGCAGAAGGCGTGGTCGCTGTTTGCGCTCGGCGAGGTCAACGAGGGTTACCACCGCAACATTGTTTTCTACACCAACGGTGACGGCTACAACGGCGTCGGCACACTCAGCGACTCGCAGAAGGCGCAGGAGATCATTGACACGCTCAAGGCAGAGACGCTGACCCACACCGGTGATGCCATGCCGGTGCTGCGCATGGAATTCTCGCAGCAGAACAACGACGATTATTACAGCGAGGGTGCCGTATGCGTGACCGACAAGGACGTAAAGACGCTTGCACTCATCAAAAAGTACGCCAATATCGTTCCCAAGGCTGTCAGCGCGAAGAACGTAAAGCTGATTACACTGAGCATCTATCTGCCGGATAAAGACTTCTGGCAGGGCGTGCAGGTGACCGACAGGGCGGACATTGACGCGCTGCTCAAAAATGCGGTCAACATTGACGCAATGAATCTGTACGGCAGCGATGCGATGGCGTATGGCATTATGCAGCAGTTTGCCCGCAGCAACGTATCCGTGACCTACACGGACGAAAAGGGCGACGAGTGGGATGCAAGCGCAGGCTACACCGAAGAGGATTATCCGAAGGATATCATCGAGAAATACCGTGCACAGGCGGAGAAGGACGCGGAAAACGGCGTCGAGTCTGCACAGGACGGTGATGTTGCCTATACGACGACAGTGGCCCTCGGATGAGAAAACGCGGTATCATCGGCACGCTGCTTCTGCTGGTGTACCTTGCAGGCGTGGGACTGTTCACCGGTCCCTCGCTGGCGCAGATATTCCTCGGCAGGCTGCCGCAGCCAAGGCTGGAGCTGATTCCGTTTGCGGATATGATTTCCGTGGTAAAATCTCCGGAGGCGCCCGGTCTGGGTCCGTTCGTGAACATTGCCGGAAATATCGCGCTGCTGTTTCCACTCGGGCTGTTCCTGCCGCTGTTCTGGCGGTGGTTCGAGCGGGCAGGCCGCACCATCCGGTGGTGCTTCGGCACCTCGCTCAGCATTGAGCTGATACAGCTGGCCGCGGGCGGCGTCACCTCGGTGGATGATCTGCTGCTGAATACCCTCGGCGGTGCGTTCGGCTTCGCGGCGGCAAAGCTGCTGATGAGAGCGTGCCCCAAGCTCGCGCCGCAGGGCGAGGGAAGGGCAGAGTGGGCAGCACCGCTTGTCTGCTGGATTGTCATCATCGCGGCAGGTACAATATCCGATCTGCTGATTCTGTGGTAGGAGACAGCGGGTCGCAGGATAGAGAGTAATATACGGAAAACAGGCACACCGAGAGGTGTGCCTGTGAGGCTGTCGAAAAACTTCGTTTTCCGAACAGCCTCTCGCTCGAAACCACGCTTTCGAGCGAATCTCGAAGAAAAACCGCGTCCTGCGGACACATTTTTTCTTCCCTTGTATAAATTCCGAGATACATGCTCCCGGAATTTATGAATTTGCAAAGCAAATTCGATTGAATGCGTGCTGCCGCACGAAGCATAAAAATCGAATATTACTTTTTCGACAAGCTGACAGGCACACCGAGAGGTGTGCCTGTTTTTGGGGTTTATGTGATTGAAATACGGGGGAAATACACAAAAGCCGCCCCGAAGAGCGGTTTATTGACAGTATGAAACCATGTATGCTATAATGAAGTTGCTGATATGGAACGGCGAGGTTATTCCCCTGCATTAAGGGGGTGACGCGCATGACAACAATGGAGGTACTTACGCTTCTGATGCTGCTTGCGACGGTTGTCTTCGGTATTTTGAACCTCAAGAAATAACCGCCACCTAAAAAGGCAGCGGCGTTTTCCTCAAGCTCTAAACTTGTTCGGGGAACGACCGCACCTGACACGTGAGAGCCGTTCTTATATCAGTATTATAAACGGACGCTCCGGTTTTGTCAAGTGATGAAACCGGAGCGCTTGTTTGTTGAGAGACATGGTTTTGCACCATATATCCCGTAGGGCGAACGGTGTTCGCCTAAATTGCACGTTGTCGTTGATTGGTAGGGGGGGCGCACACTCCGACTCGCTAAGAGCCGCCTACGGCGGTTGCTCGCTGGACGCCCACTGCGGTGGGTGTGTGCGCCCCTACGGGATAACGTCGCAAATGGCAATATATCGTTACAAACGCCTGTGCAGGTTGATTTCGCTATCGAACACAACCTGTTCTTTCCTTCGGATCGGGCGCGTGCCTGCCGTGATTGGTTATTGCCGCCCATGGTCGCACTACTACATGCGTGCCTGCCCGTCCGGTGGTGGATTCGCTTTGCTGCGGCAAAGCCACGCCGGTTGAAACGTGCCACCGGCACGTTTCTAAGAGCCGGCTTTCGAATCCACAACCACCTTCCGCCAAAACAGAAAAAGGACATTCCTTTTGGAATGTCCTTCTGTTTTGGTGGAAGGTGGTGGATTCGAACCACCGAAGTCATAGACGACAGATTTACAGTCTGTTCCCTTTGGCCACTCGGGAAACCTTCCATATTCAATTACCAGCTTGATTGGAGCTGGTGGACGGACTTGAACCCCCGACCTGCTGATTACAAATCAGCTGCTCTACCAACTGAGCTACACCAGCATTTTGTCAAGCCGTCTGTCTCAGCGACTTATATATAATAGCATGCGAAGCGCGAATTGTCAACAGCTTTTTGCAAAGTTATCGAAAATAATTGTAAAACCCTGTGCATCACTATTAAGAAAAGGGCGGACACACCGATCCGCCCCTGCGTACGAATTAAACGAACACATTTTGCACCAGCACCATGTAAAGCACCGTGCCGACGCCGATGGACAGCAGGTTATTATGCTTCCAGATGTGCAGCAGCGCCGTGATGGCGATGCACAGCAGCTCGGGAATACCGTGAGTACCCGTCACCCAGCCGACGTTTTTCAGGCAGTACACGACCAGCAGCGCGATGACTGCGGGCGGCAGGGTAGAGCCGAGGTATCGGATGATCGGCGGGATGGGCTTGGAGCCGTTGAACAGCAGGAACGGCGCGACGCGCGTTGCAAACGTGCAGACGGCTGCCACAGCGATCATGGCGATAGCATAAACAGTTGTCATAATCAGGCGACCTCCTTTGCCAGACGGCCACGCATAGCGACCAGCATGACGCAGATTGCGAGCATGGCGGGCAGGATGAAATTGTCCGGCCCGAGGATGGCGAGCGACACAGCTGCCGCAGCCAGCCCCATCAGTGCGGGGATGTGGCACTTGGTGCTCTGCCACTGCTCCACGAAGATAACCGTGAACAGCGAGGTCATGGCAAAATCAATGCCGGTGGTGTCAAACGGCAGTATGCCGCCGATGATCGTGCCGAGCACGCCGCCGAGGATCCAGTAGCTATGATCCAGCATGGCGATCCAGAAGCGCATATCGCCTGCATCAATGCCCTCCGGCGTTTTGACCGAGCACAGCAGGGAATAGGTCTCATCGGTCAGCGAGAAGATCATGTACCACTTGCGGCGGCCCATCTCATGAAAAGTCTCCAGAAAGGACAGACCGTAGAAGATATGCCGGCAGTTGAGCAGCAGCGTCATCACCGCAACGGTAACAAGGGACGCCTTGGCCGCCAGAAGCGACACAAGCAGATACTGTCCCGAGCCAGCGTAGATGCTCAGGCTGCAGAAGAAGGACCAGATCGATCCGAAGCCGATATCGCGCAGCATAACACCGAATGCAAAACCGATGAACAGATAGCCGCACAGTACGGGTATCGTGGCGGTAAAGGCAGGACGAAACGCCTTTTTCATGGAAATCACCTACATATATAAGGGTAAAAGAAAAGCGCTCTGCGAACAGAGCGCTTTGGCATTTCAACGTAAACGCACAGATCGTTAAAATCAGATAGCGCGGGTAACCTTGCCGGAACGGAGGCACCGAGTACATACGTTGATATGGCGGGGAGTACCATCGACCATAGCCTTTACGCGACGAACGTTCGGCTTCCAGGTTCGATTGGAACGACGGTGAGAGTGGGAAACCTGAATACCAAAGGTCACACCCTTATTGCAAATATCGCACTTTGCCATTTTCCTGCACCTCCTTCTTTCGGGCATTGCATAGCAGATATTATATTACCACATGTATAGAATGAATGCAAGCATTTTTTTCAGAAAAAGAGAAAATTTCAAGTTTTCCTGCGGTCCGTGCGGAAATCGTTGAAAATAACAGGAAAATAGGGTATAATACAGCTATATCTACTTTATGTATTATACTATGTATTATACAGTAATAAAACAGCAGAGTAAAGAGGATATAGAATACCTGCCACAGCGGAAGGGAGCATTATACTTATGCAGTTAAAAGAATTCGGTGTCAGCTTGGGCGATCTGATCCATGAATTTAATTTTGAGGTCGTTTACGGTCCGGAGGGCTTTGAAAAGACCGAGATCACCAAGGACGACGTAAACCGTCCCGGTTTGCAGCTGGCAGGATTTTTTGATTATTTCGATCCGAACCGTATCCAGATCATGGGCAAGGTTGAGTCCAGTTATGTAGAGGGTCTGTCGAGCGAGGAGCGCCGCAGCCGTTTCGACCGTCTGTTCGAGACCGGCATCCCGGTGCTGCTGCTCTCGCGCAACATTGACGTATTTCCGGAATGCCTTGCGGCTGCACAGGAGCACGGTGTGCCGATCCTCCGTACCAACGAGTTTACCTCTACCATCATGAGTGTGATCGTCGCCTTCCTCAAGGTAAAACTTGCACCGCGTGTTACGCTGCACGGCGTACTCATCGAAATCTACGGCGAAGGCGTGCTTCTGCTCGGTGACTCCGGTGTCGGCAAGTCCGAGACCGCGATCGAGCTGGTAAAGCGCGGCCACCGTCTGATCGCGGACGACGCGGTTGAGATCAAGCGTGTATCCGACAAGACGCTCGTCGGTACGGCGCCCGAGGTTATCCGCCACTTTATCGAGCTGCGCGGCATCGGCATCGTTGACGTTCGCCGTATCTTCGGTATCGGCGCGATCAAGATGACCGAAAAGGTTGAGCTTGTCATCAACCTCGAGCCGTGGGAGGACGGCAAGCAGTACGACCGTCTCGGCATGGACAGCCAGACGACCTCCATCCTCGATATCGCGGTTCCGAGCCTGACCATTCCGGTAAAGCCCGGCCGTAACCTTGCCGTTATCATTGAGGTTGCAGCGATGAATGACCGTCAGAAGAAGATGGGCTTCAACGCCGCGAAGGAGCTGCAGGAGCGTATGCTCAAGCAGTACGGCAACTGATAAAAGGTAAGGCAATACCGCATAATTGAACAAGAGTGATTTGCGAGTAAATTTTGCGTACT
>OLOF01000559.1_pt1 | contig 14860 bp, 13 predicted proteins | sample 1643121 | NCBI WGS metagenome assembly OLOF01 (sample SAMEA3136677, study PRJEB25190) | human gut metagenome | biome: human gut; feature: human-associated habitat; material: faeces | place: Austria | collected 2013
GGGTCTGAGTGAGAGAGGCTCATTAGAAAGCCTTACCAATTCTTTCTGAATGGAACAAGTAGTTAAAAAGCCAAAAAAGTTATAAGTATCACCTATTTTCAGCGGCTAATTTTAAAAAACACTATAAATGTGAGTATATCGTAAAGTTTGTGTAAACTTTAAACTTTACACAAATTTTTCTATATACTCTAAAATGTAAATCACACAACTCAAAATAAATTTAGAATAAAATTTATTTTAAAAAAATTGTTCACTAATTATTATTTTCTCACTAATAATCAATGAACAATTAAGGCTAATATAAAATTACATCATTTATTTTACATTTTCATTTATTATGTTTTCATTTTTCTTATTTCTCTTGTTTCGTATAAAATCTAATAATACCGTCAATCCTGTAAACACTACAAATATTCCAACTAATACTGTTATATTACCAATAACCATATCTACATTTATATTTATTAACGCTTCTTTTATCAATCTAATAGTATAATTCATTGGCATTACACTATAAATATTTTGGAAGAATTGAGGCACTGTTTCTATTGGGAATGTCCCTCCACTTGCTGCTAATTGTAAAACTAATAATAATATACATAAGAATTTACCCACATCTCCAAAGTTTACAATTAAGAATTGAACTATACTTGTAAATACCATCGAAATTAATATACAAGTTCCATAATATAACCACATATTTGTCACATCAAATCCTAAACCTAATTTCAATAAGAATCCTAATACAATTCCTTGAATAGCTGCTATTCCAATATATAATGCTGTTCTTAAATATTTATTTTTAGCATTTTTTCCTAATAATTTATATCTATCTTCTGGGTCATTATATAACATTACTAACATAATTAATCCACCTACCCATAGTGATATAGACATAAAGTATGGTGCAAAACCTAATCCATAAGAATTTACTTGTGCATAATCTTTTTCTTCTATTTTTACTGGATTTGCTACATATTCATCTAAACCTTCTAAGTTTGTTAATTGTTCTTTTGTATCTTGTATACCATTATCTATTTCTGTTTTAAATGTATCTGTACCTGCTACTAATTCATTGCTTCCATCAAGTGCCTGTTTTGAACCTTCATTTAATTGGTTTATTCCTGTTGATACTTTTTTAGAATTTACACTTAATTCATTTAATCCTGATGTCAATGCATTGCTTCCTGTTTGTACTTTACTTAATCCTTGTTTTAATTCTAACATTCCTGTATTTAAAGTTTTAGCACCTGCCTGTAAATCTTGTAATTTCTTAGCTTGACTAGCAAATGTTTGTATTCCTGAATTCAAGTTACTTGCTCCTGTTTTTAATTCATTTCCTTTTGTTTTTAATGTATTTAATCCTTGCATATTTCCTGCTGAATTATTTATATTTTGTAAATCTTTCATTATTTTTTGAAAATTTGGATCTGCCATTACACTTGGATTTTTTGCCACATAACTTTGTATATCTGCTCCTAATGTTTTTACTTGTGATACTGTATTATTAACTCCTGCTATTGCTGTATTTACTCCATTTACATATGCTGAAACTCCTGATGATAAATTACTTGCTCCTGTTGAAATTTGATTTACTCCTGAAGTTACTGCTGATAAATTTTTAGTTGTATTTTCAAGTTGTGTAGTTCCTTGATATAGTTGTTCTGCTCCACTATTTAATTGATTAAGTCCATTATTCAACTCTTTGCTTCCATTATATGCTGTATCTACACCAGCATCAAATTTATTATAATTTGCTTGTAATTCATTTGTTCCTGAATTTAATGCTTGTAATCCTGTTGATAATTGGTTAGCTCCATCTTTTATTTGTGTTGCTCCATCTGATATATCTTGCATTTTTTCTGGTACTTCATTTAACTTGTTTGATAATGTTTCTACAACCTTTTCACTTACTTCACTTCTTAATTCGGTTTCAACTGTTGTTACTACTTTTGCAATTATTTGTGATGCTAAGTAATTGCTTTTTTGGTTTGGTGAATATGTTATTGTAGTTGTTTTTCTATCTTTATTCTCTGCTGAATTTAAATCTTGTGTAAAGTTTTCTGGAATAGTTATTGTTGCATAGTATTCTTCATTTATCAAACCATCTTCCGCTTTTTTGCTGTCATTTAATACTTCTATGCTCATTACATCTTTTTCTTTTAATTCATCTACTAGATTATTTCCTAGATTTTCATTATTGCTTCCTTTATCTAAATTTACAATTGCTATTCTCATCCCATGTAAATTTCCATACGGATCCCAAAATGCTTTTAAGTAAAAAAAGCTATACATTACTGGTATTACAATAATTGCTACTATTATAATCCATTTCATTATTTTCTTTTTCTTATCCAATTCTACTTCCTCCTATAAATTTCTTTACTATTTTCTATTATAGATTTTTTCTTTAATTTTGCAACAACAGACCATATACTTGTGATGGTTATTATACATTTTTTATTTTTTGTATATACATTTGTTTATTATCTTTACTTTTGTATACAATCTGATTTATAATTTATATAGATTACAATTTTATAGTAAGGATGATGTAGAATGAAAGATTTAAGAGTAAAAAAAACATATCTATTTTTAAAAAAAGCATTAATTGAACTTCTATCTAAAAAATCATTTGAGGAAATAAGAGTAAATGATATTTGCAATTTGGCAATGGTACATAGAACCACTTTTTATAGTCACTTTTCTGATAAGTATGAATTACTTGATTATTGCATTAAAGATGTTGAACAAGAAATTTGGGAAAAAATTTCTCATAATACATATTCAAATAATAAAGATTTCTATACTAAAATGGTTATGAGTATGCTTGAATATATTGGAGAAAATAAAACTTTTTTTAAAAATATATTAAAGAAAAATTCTGATAGTGGCATTATAAATATATTTACAAATGCTTGTATTTCATATATATATGACATGTTAAATAAGGAAGAAATAAATGGAATTTCACATGATGTACCTATTGAAGTTATATCTCAATTTTATGCAGGAGCTGTAATTTCAACTATTATTTGGTGGTTAAAATCTGATAATTCTTTGTCTGAAACTCAACTTTGTAATTATATTATTTCTTTGATTTTTGATATTCCTCATAAATAAAATTATATTTAAACATTTGATAATTATTTTAAAAAATTGCTCCCACTTTCTTAGTAAGTGAGAGCAATTTTTAAATATTAACTTATTTGATTTTGTAACAAATATCTATCTTACTTGCCCAAAATCTTATCTTTCTCTTCCTCTGTCAAATAACCATACTTAACCATTTTTTCAGCAACTTGTTTTTGTCTTTGTTTAGTTAATTCCGGATTTTGTGTCGGTGCATATACTGAAGGTGCATTTGGTATTCCTGCTAACATAATACATTCACTATCACTTAAATCAGTAATTGATTTTCCAAAATAACCTTTTGCTGCATCTTTTATATTATAATATCCATTTCCAAAATAAATAGTATTTATATACAATTCTAAAATTTCATTTTTAGTATATTGTTTTTCTAATTCAAAAGCAACAAATACTTCTGCTACTTTTCTAGTAATTTTCTTTTCTTGTGTAAAATATTCATTTTTAGCAATTTGTTGTGTTATGGTACTTCCTCCTTCAACAAAACTCATTGCTTTTATATCATTTATAATAGCTCGTCCTATTGCAATTACATCAATTCCATTATGTTCATAAAATCTGTGGTCTTCTACTGATATTACTGCATTTATATATATTTGTGGCAATTCTGAAAGCTTTGTATAATTTTCCTTTTGTCTTATTTCTTCTACTTTTTCTTGTATAGGCATTTCTTGAATTGCCTCTTTATACATATTATATCCATTTCCTATTATCAACAATCCTAAGCTAGTTAATATTAATATTAGTATAATTAAAAACTTTACAAATTTTTTCATATATTGCCACCTCGGTTCTACAAATTATTTTTCGACTTATTTCACTTTTATTTCTATATTTCTGAAAAACTATTTTCTTTTAATGATTAATCTTCCTCTCTTATTATATTTTTACTTTCTAAGTATGTTGCTAAGAAGTATAAACCATATATTCCTCCGATAACTATTACAGATACTATAATTGATGGTAATAAATCTTCTGGACTGCATAATCCAGCCATCATTGACATTGCAAATTGAATTCCAAAAATTGAATGTACTACTGCTAAAATCAATGGTAATATGAAGAATATGCCTATCTGTCTAAATAATGCTCTATTAATCATTTTTTCATCTGCACCAATTCTTCTTAAAATCCTATATCTTTGCTTATTATCTGAACTTTCTGTTAATTGTTTTAATGCTAATATTGCTGAACTTGCTATTAAGAATATTATTCCTAAATATATTGCTATAAATGTAATAATTGTTGCCACTCCTACACTTGATGATATTACAACAATTTTTGTTAATCCATCAACTTGAACTCCATTTTCTAACATTTTTTTAGCAACTTCTGAATCTCTTTCTGCCAACATTTCATCTATTTTTTCTTTTTCATCTTCTGAATCTGTATTATAGTTTGCAGCTAAAAGTGATTGTTCTTTCATATCTTCTGTTAAGTTACAACTATCTGGTACTAAAACAATCCCTCCATTTGTATGACTCGTTGATATCATAATAAAGCCTTCTTTACATTCATCATATTTTGGTTTATATTTCTTGCCACTAACTGTTATTTCAGTATTATCTCTTAGACTAGAATCTCTTAAAACTTTTAATGAGTCAAAATCACATAGTACCATATATTCATCATCATTTAAGGAATATTCTTCTTGTCCATATAGCCTTGCAATTTTATTATAATCTGATATCTTTACAATTGTTTCAGGCAAGTCAAATCCTATCATCATTGAATACTCATTTTTTATTCTTTCATACTGTTTTCCAAAACTATCTTTTAGTGTTAATTCATTTGTTGCATAAATTGGTATTTCCACTATATCTTTTAATAAATTCATATCAAATCCAGCTTTACTTAGTGATTCTTCCATTGTAATTCTTGATTCCTCTATTTCTTGTTGTGTATATTTCTTTGTATCTCCTTTTGATGTAGTATAATTTTCCGGAAGATTTACAGTTTTATATAAATTCAAATCTACTGGAGTCATTTCTTTTAAATCCTTTTGCATTGTATTTCTTAATGAAAATGCAGAAGATAAAATACTTATAGTCATAAATAACATTAAACAAATCAAACTTATACTTATTACTGTTGTATTTATTTTATTATTTAATTGTCTTAATACAAACATATTAGCATCTTTGTAATAGACTTTTTTTCTTGTTTGTACAATTTTTAATATAAATCCTGATAAAGACCAGAAGAATAATATAGTTGCAACAATTCCACTTAATATGATTGGTATTAATTTATCTACTATTGAAAGTGTCTTTACTCCACCTGTAACTTTATAATAATCATAAGCTAATATTCCTATTGAAATTAAGAACACTATAATACAAATTATTGGATTTTTTATTTTTACTGTTTCATTTTTCTTATTTGCTGTAAGTAAGTTTATTAATTTATATTTTGAAATTGTAATTGCATTAAATATAATTACTACTAAATACATAATTGCAAAATATATACAAGTTTTTATACAGGCTGTTTTTGAAAATACAAAAGTAAATTCACTCATATCTGCTTCAAATAATTTTGCCACTAAAATTGACATGAATTGCGCACCTAAGACACCTACTAATATTCCTACTGCCAATGAAATAATTCCTATAAATATTGTTTCTAATAATATTATTTTAGAAATTTGTCTTTTTCCCATTCCTAAGGTCATATATATACCAAATTCTTTTTTTCTTCGATTTACTATAAAATTATTTGCATAAACAATTAATAATGCTAGAATAACTGCAACAAATACAGATACCAATCCCAACATATTAATCATTAATGTTATAATATCTTTTGTTGATTGTGATACTTGTAACATTGCTTGTTGACTATCTAATGAGTTAAACATGTAGAAAATTGCTATTCCTAAAACTAAAGTTAAGAAATATATTGCATAATCTTTAAAACTCTTTTTAATATTCTTTAAAGATAACTTAAATAACATCGCCTAGTTCACCTCCTAATAGAGTTTGAACTTCTATTATTTTCTCAAAGAATTGTTTTCTTGTATCTTCACCTTTTACCAATTCATTAAAGATTTTTCCATCTTTTATAAATAATATTCTATTTGCATAACTAGCAGTAAATGAATCATGTGTTACCATTAATATAGTTGCATTAAAATCATTATTTAAAGCTTCTAAATTTTCTAATAATTGCCTTGCTGACTTTGAATCCAATGCCCCAGTTGGCTCATCTGCTAATATCAATTTTGGATTTGTTATTATAGCTCTTGCTGATGCTACTCTTTGTTTTTGTCCTCCTGAAATTTGATATGGGTATTTATTTAATATATCTGTTATTCCAAGTTGACTAGCAACTTTTTCAACTTTTTTATCTATCTCTTTTGCATTTACCTTTTGTATAGTTAACGCTAAAGCTATATTTTCACGAGCTGTTAGAGTGTCTAAAAGGTTGAAATCTTGAAATATAAACCCCAATTCTTCTCGTCTGAATTTATTTAGGTTGTTTCCTTTTAATTTTGTAATATCTTGATTATTTATTACAATTTTTCCTGAAGTTACTCTATCTATTGTTGAAATACAATTTAATAATGTTGTTTTCCCCGAGCCAGATGCTCCCATTATTCCTATAAATTCTCCTTCATTTACTGTGAAACTAATATTATCTATGGCTTTTGTTAGATTAGATTTGTTTCCATAGTATTTTTCTATATTTTTTACTTCTAATATATTGTTCATTAAAAAACAACTCCTTTCGCATATTTAAGATTATCTTAATTATACGAAAGAAGCTTGTTTTATGCAATTCTTTTTGCTTACATTTAGCTTACAGTTTTGTAAGCTAAATGATTTTTGTCTCCGACCCTAAAATCACTAAAATCACATTATTAAAAATCTTCGCGAAATTTTGTTTCTTTGTCCTTGATTTATTATAAATCCTATGCTATACTAGCTAACATAGGAAATGAACATAGTAGTAGATATGTGTTGCCACTGCACTCGATAACTTTTGTTATCAGAAAGTGAGGTGGTGTTTATGAGTTTTATATTTCTTTTAATATGTGCCTTAATGATATCAACAACAATAAACGTAACCTTATTGACGATTTTATACATAAAATATGTAAATTCAATTATAGATAAGGAATAAAAATAACAACACATTCCTCTATGCCAATATTGCGAATGTGTTGTTATACTTTTATGTAGTGGTAACCGCATTCACTGCGGTTATTCATTTCCTATACTTATTATACACAGATATTTTTAAAAAGTCAAATAATAAAAATACTTTATTTAAGAAGAAAGTAACCTACATATAAATTATATAGGTTACTTATTTTGCTAAATCTTTTTTTCTTTTAGTTTTTTTATTTTTTTTGATTTAGCTTTTTTAAGTTCATTTACAAGGGCTACACTTTCTCTAATCTTATTCTTAATCAGTCTCCTGCATTTCGACTTATGGGACTTATGCTCTTATTTCAACGAGCTACTTTAAGAACGGTCATAAGTTAATAAGTTAGTGTGTATCATTGCCACATACTTTATTTAATTTTTTTCAATTAATCAGTCTCTTGTTTCACCAAATAGGATGGACTTATGCTATATTTCCAAATAGTGTACTTTATAACGATCATAATTGAATTTTAAAAGTATGGGCGCCCATACTTTTATTTTTTTATAATTTTATTTTTAAAAATAAAGTATGGTAGAACTTACCCTCTTAAGTCATATACGACTTAAACTATTCTTATTATAGCACTTTTAATGATTTTTGTCAAATTTGAAATTTTTTTGTGTTTTTAATATATATAACAAAGCAACATACTTTTTTGTTAAGTATAAATTAATTCACTAAAAACAATTTCTTCAGCTTGAGCCTTAATAGAGTTCATAATGATTTTGGGGTCGTGATTTTGGGGTCGGAGACAAAAATCATTTTATAAAACTACTTCTTGGAAAAATAATTCTTATTTCTGTTCCTAAATTAATTTCAGAATTTAACTCTATTCCTAAACCTAATCTAGTGCAGAGTACCTTGCATAAATATAATCCTAGTCCTGTTGATTTTTTTCCATCTATTCTTCCATTTTCTCCTGTAAAGCCTTTTTCAAATACTCTTGTTATTTCTCCTTTTTTTATTCCTATTCCATTGTCTTTTATATGTAGTATAACTTTTTCTTTTTTATCTTCACTATATATTTCTATTTTTTTATTTTCTTTTTGACTATATTTTATTGAATTTTGTATTATTTGATTTAGAATAAATGTACACCACTTGTTATCTGTATAAACTTCTTTTTCTATATCGTGTATTTCTAAATTAATTTTGTTTTGTAATAAACTTCTTTTATTTTTTAAAATTGCTGTATTTACTATTTCTTTTAAATTAGTTTTTCTTATATAGTAATCTTTTTCAACATTATTGCTTCTTGCATAATAAAGAGCTTGTTCGATATAGTTTTCTATTTTATCTAGTTCTTCGTTTATACTTTTTGTCGCTTCTGATGGATTATTTTCTATTATTAATTTGCTTGTTGCTATTGGTATTTTTATTTCATGAATCCATAATTCTATATATTCTTTATAATCTTCTTGCAAGTATTTATATTTATTTACATTCTCTAGCATTGATTTTCCTGCATCTTGCACTATTTCTTTTGTTTTTTGACCTTCTACAAAATTTGGCATTTCCATTAGTTCAGATATTAAATATTTCTCATCTAATTCTTCTAATTTTTCATTAATTCTCTTGTAATATTTATTTTTAGTCCAATACTCTATTATTAATGCTATTATAAATAAAATTATTGGAATTATTCCTATACAAACTCTCACATATAATGTTGTATTTACTGTTAATAAAAATGTTTGTACTGCAAATATACTTAGAATTAAAAATATTATATATATTACCTTATCTTTTATAAAATTTTTGAAGCTCATTTTAACATATACCCCTGTCCTCTTTTTGTTTCTATTCTATCTTGTAAACCTATTTCATCTAGTTTTGTTCTTAATCTTGTCATATTTACAGTTAGTGTATTATCATCTATAAAACTTTCACTATCCCATAAATAATTTATTATTTCATCTCTTGAAACTATTTGGCCCTTTTTTAAAGCTAAATAGTGTAAAATTTTCAATTCATTTTTTGTCAACTCTTTTTGTTCATCACCTCTTTCTATACAACTCTTTGATATATTTAAAATAAAATCATTACAATTTATCTTATTGGGGTTACCATCAGTATTTTGAGTTCTTTTCAAAAGACCTGCTATTTTTGCTAATAATATTTGAACATTATATGGTTTTACAACATATTGATCTGCACCATTATTTAAACTTATTAATTCATCAATTTCACTATTTCTACTTGTTACCATTATTATTGGCAAATTTGAAACTTTTCTAATTTCTTTGCATATATACTCTCCATCTGTATATGGTAGATTTATGTCTAGCAATATTAAATCTGCATTTTCTTTTAATATATCTTGTATTGCATTTTCAAATTCTTCTAATATTTTAACTTCATATCCATTCTTTTCTAAAAAAATTTTTAATTCTTTTCTTAGTTTTTCATCATCTTCTACTATTAATATTTTTGACATTATTTTCTCCTTTATTTAGAGTTTATTTACTTTTTCTTATTGCATAGAAAAATCATCTTTTTTTCACATTATAGCATATAAAAAAATAAAATTAAACAATTTCATTAAATTACTAGACATTTGTTTTATTTTTGTGATATTATTGTGTATGAACTTAAGAGAATTTATTTATGGAGGTAATTTAATTATGTCAAAAAAATTAAAAATATTATTAATTTTACTAATATCTTTTGTTTTAGTAAGTTTTTCAACATCTACATATGCTGTTAATATGGATTTAACTGATGATGAAGGTTCTACAAGTAATGAAGAAACATCTAACACATCTAACACAGCTAATACAGGTAATACTGCTTCATCAGAAAATACTTCTAATACATCTACAAATGAAGCTAGTAATTCTTCTAATAACACTACAAATTCAGTAGATTCAGAAAATACTAATACAACTTCAAACACTTCTTCAACAGGTAATAAAACTACTACTCCACCAGTTACACAAACTGTTGCCGGAAGTCAATCTAGTGGTGAATTACAAATTTCTGATATTTTAAATATATTATTAATCGTAATTGGAGTTTTATTAATTTTATTAGGAATTGCTATATTGATTAGATTAAAAAAATAGATTTTAAATTTTGTACCAAATCTTATAAAAGTATTAAGATTTGGTATTTTTTAGTTATGGAATTTTACATTTATATCTTTTTTATTTTATGTATATTTTACTCTTTTTTTTCAATACTATTATTATATCTTATTTGCTAATAATTTATTAAAAATATTAGTAAATATACTAATAAAAAGGAGGCAAATTTTATGCATAAAAAATTATTTATTACTTTAGCATTAATCACATGTGTTGTTATCTTTTTTGCCAGTAACTGTTTTGCAGCAGATGGCGCAATGCATGATATGGGTGAATCAGCAAAAAATATAGCTGAAGATGTTAAAAATGGTGTATCTGGTGCAATAAATAATGTTGAAGGAACTACTAGAAATACTGCTGAGGATATATCTAATGGTTCTAAAAATGTAACAGGTTCTATGGAAAATACTATGAATGATGCTAGTAATACTGTAACAGAAGGAATGAATAATACTACTAAAGAAATGACTGATAGTATGAATAATGATACTTATAGTGCTACAAGAACTTCTGCTGATGGTACAACTACTTTTATGGGTATGGGAGCTACTGCTTGGACTTGGCTAATACTTGGTATAGCTGCACTAGCAATTATCGCTGCTGTTTGGTATTATTCAATGCAAACAAATTCTTCTAAGTATAATAATAGAAGATAATTTGTTTCATATAAAAGGTTACTAGATATTATTTATTTTAAGCGGTTAATTTGTAAAAACTATTATCTAGTAATTATAAAAGTAATTTATTTCAAGATTTTGTTTTATATTGCCAAGATTTATGGTATAATATTAAAAAATTAAATCGAGAGGAATTATAGTTATATATGAATACAAAATTAATTGCAAAAAATCCTACTGCATATCACAATTATAACATTGAAAACAAATTAGAGGCTGGTATAGTTCTTTATGGTACTGAAATTAAATCTATTCGAAATGGTAAAGCTAATTTAAAAGACAGCTATGCTAATATAAAAAACGGCGAAGTATTTGTTTATGGTATGCATATTAGTCCTTATGAACATGGCAATATTTTTAACAAAGACCCTTTAAGGTCTAGAAAATTACTTTTAAATAAAAAAGAAATTAATAAATTAATTGGTTTGATTAATCAAAAAGGTTATAGTTTAATTCCTTTAAATATGTACTTTAAAGGAAATTTAGTTAAATTAGAATTAGGTATTGGTAAAGGAAAAAAACTTTATGATAAGAGACAAGATTTAGCTAAAAAAGATGCTCAAAGACAAATTGCTATAAATCTAAAATCAAAAAATTATAGTTAAAATTTACTATTATATTATCACTTTCTCAAGTTAATCATTTTAACTTTTTAACTTTTCCATTAATGAGTTTTATACAGCCTTATTATTTCTATGAATATTAATTTTTATATTCATAATTAAATATTAATACAATAAACTTTTTGAATATTCAAAAATAGCTATCTTAGAAATTCAATATTCTAAGATAGTTATTTTAATTTTATAAGAAATATCTTTAAATTTTTTTATTTTTACAAAATAAATTAAAAAATAAGCTGATATTGATATTAAATTATTTTTATATAAAACTTCTTATATTTTATTACTTGAGCCAAATACATCTTTCATTTTGTGTGATACTGTTTCTTTTACTAATTCTCTTGCAGGTGTCAAATATTTTCTTGGGTCAAATGCATTTGGTTCTTCTTTCAATACTTTTCTTATTCCAGCAGTTAAAGCTAATCTTAAATCTGTATCAACATTGATTTTTGAAACTCCTGATTTACTTGCTTCTTTTAATATTTCATCTGGCACACCTTTAGCTCCAGGAATATTTCCACCATATTCATTACACATTTCTACTAATTCAGGTATAACTGTTGAAGCTCCATGTAATACTATTGGAGTATTTGGTATTCTTTCTTTTATTTCTTTTAATATATCAAATCTTAATTTTGCTTCTCCTTTAAATTTATATGCTCCATGACTTGTTCCAATAGCTATTGCTAATGAATCACATCCTGTTCTTCTTACAAATTCTTCTGCTTGTTCTGGGTCAGTATACATTGCATCTGATTCTGATACATTTACATCATCTTCAATTCCAGCTAATTTTCCAAGTTCAGCTTCTACAACTACTCCTTTACTATGAGCATAGTCAACTACTTTTTTTGTTAATGCAACATTTTCCTCAAAATCATATTTTGAGCCATCAATCATTACAGATGTAAATCCATTATCTATACACATTTTTGCTGTTTCAAAGTCTGGACCATGGTCTAAATGTATTGCTACTGGCACTTCTGGATGTTCTTCTACTGCTGCTTCTACCATTTTCATTAAATATCCTATTCTTGCATATTTTATCGCACTAGATGAAGCTTGTAATATTACAGGTGATTTATTTTCTGCTGCTGCATCCATTATTGCTTGTACTATTTCCATATTATTAACATTAAATGCCCCTATTGCAAATCCTTCTTTCATTGATTTTTCAAACATTTCTTTTGTTGTAACTAACATAATCTTTTCCTCCATTTCCGGCTTTTGCCTTTGTTTTGCTATTGCTATTTTATTTCTTATTTCCTGATATGTCAAGAAAAAAATGAGAAGAAAATTAATTCTTCTCATAAATATAGCTTGAACACATAGATTCATCTGCTTTTTTAGTTTTACAATTTTCTGTTGGAGCTACTTGTATTGCTTGTAATTTGCATAAATTCTCACTTTTTTCATTATATTTACAACTTTCTACTGTACAATGTATTTTTTGATTTCCTTCCATTTTCTCATCTTCCTTTCTTTTTTAGAAATAAATTAAAAAAATAAATTCTAAGTTTTTGATTTCATTAAAGCTATTATTTTGCTTTTACTTTTATAGCAAATAATATCGTTATCCATTTACTATTATGTGAATATTTTTTATTTATATTCAATCTTTAAGTTTTAATATTATTTATAAATATATTTATTATGAATTATATTATATTTTAATATCTAAATTTTTATAATAAAACTGTTTTCTTCATTCTTTATATTGTTTTTATTTATATCAAAGCACACAATTCAATAATGTACTCATATTATAATTTTGAAATATCTATTATATCCAAATCGTCATATGCTGGTTCTACTATATTTTTTCCTTTATAATTAAATCGTGAACCATGGCAAGAACAATCCCAAGTTTTCTCAACTTGATTCCATACAAGCAAGCAACCTAAATGCGTACACTTAGGATTTACTGCATATATTCCTCCTTTTTCGTCCTTGTATATTCCTACCTTTCTACCATTTACTTCAATTATTCCACCTGTTTCTTTTTTTATCTTCTTTTCCACTACATCTTTTTCTTTCAATTTATTTATAACTAATGCCTTACTAGAATCTACTAACATATTTTTAATTTCTTCATGATTTTTTATTGGTTGCATTCTTGAAGCCAAAAATATATCTTTATATTCATTTTTTCTGCCTACTATATCATCTACAATTATATCACCTGCAACTGATGATAAAGTCATTCCCCATTTTTTAAATCCTGTTGCTACATAAACATTTGGTAATAAGTTAGATGCTTGTCCTATATATGGTAATTTATCCAATGTTATACAATCTTGAGCATTCCATTTTGCTAATATTTTGGCATCAGGATAATATTCTCTTGCAAATTTTTCTAATCTTCCATAACTTTCTTCATATGTTATCTCTTTACCTGTTTTATTATCTCCACCACCTATTAATAACACTTCTCTTTCATTATATTTCGCCTTTCTTATTGTTATATTTGGATTACTTATACTTATATACATGCCACTTGGTAATTGTTTTTTAGTTTCAATTGCAATTAAATATGACATTGATTGATACATTTTAGCTGAATATAACCCTTTAACTTTAAAAAATGGATAATGACTTGACATTATTACATATGATGCAGATATTGAAAATTTATCTGTTTCTACTATATATTTTTCGTTTTCTCCTTTCTTTATTTCCTTTGCTATTGTATGTGTATAAATTTTATTTCCTTTATCTTCAATATATTTAACTAATCCCCTTATATATTTTATTGGATGAAATTGTGTTTGATTTTTAAAACATATTCCTCCTTCTATTTTAAAAGGTAAATCAATATCTGTTACATACTCGCATTTATAATTTAGATTTTCTAATGTTTTAAATTCTTTTTCAAGCTGATTTATTTCTTCTTTTTTAGTAGTATAAATGTAACTATTTAGTCTTTCAAAATCACATTCTATATTTTCATTTTTTATTCTACTTTCAATTTTATTAATTGCATTTTCATTTGCTTCTAAATATTTTTTTGCTGTATCAATGCTAAATGATTCTTCTAAGTAATTGTAAAAACTGTCATGTTGACTTGTTATTTTTCCCGTTGTTCTACCTGTTGTTCCTGAGCCAATTTCATTTTTTTCTATTATAGAAACAGTATAACCTAATTTTGATAATTCGTAACCACAAGTGACTC
>OLOF01000560.1_pt1 | contig 14837 bp, 8 predicted proteins | sample 1643121 | NCBI WGS metagenome assembly OLOF01 (sample SAMEA3136677, study PRJEB25190) | human gut metagenome | biome: human gut; feature: human-associated habitat; material: faeces | place: Austria | collected 2013
CTTGGCGCAAAATTCCCTGGCGCAAAACGCTTCTCGCTGGAAGGCGGTGACGCGTTAATCCCGATGCTTAAAGAGATGATCCGCCACGCTGGCAACAGCGGCACCCGCGAAGTGGTTCTCGGGATGGCGCACCGTGGTCGTCTGAACGTGCTGGTGAACGTGCTGGGTAAAAAACCGCAAGACTTGTTCGACGAGTTTGCCGGTAAACATAAAGAACACCTCGGCACGGGCGACGTGAAATACCACATGGGCTTCTCGTCTGACTTCCAGACCGATGGCGGCCTGGTGCACCTGGCGCTGGCGTTTAACCCGTCTCACCTTGAGATTGTAAGCCCGGTCGTTATCGGTTCTGTTCGAGCCCGTCTGGACAGACTTGATGAGCCGAGCAGCAACAAAGTGCTGCCAATCACCATTCATGGTGACGCCGCAGTGACCGGGCAGGGCGTAGTTCAGGAAACCCTGAACATGTCGAAAGCGCGTGGTTATGAAGTTGGCGGTACGGTACGTATCGTTATCAACAACCAGGTTGGCTTCACCACCTCTAACCCGCTGGATGCCCGTTCGACGCCGTACTGTACTGATATCGGTAAGATGGTTCAGGCACCGATTTTCCACGTTAATGCGGATGATCCGGAAGCCGTTGCCTTTGTGACCCGTCTGGCGCTCGATTTCCGTAACACCTTTAAACGTGATGTTTTCATCGACCTGGTATGCTACCGCCGTCACGGCCACAACGAAGCCGACGAGCCGAGCGCAACCCAGCCGCTGATGTATCAGAAAATCAAAAAACATCCGACGCCGCGCAAAATCTACGCTGACAAGCTGGAGCAGGAAAAAGTCGCGACGCTGGAAGATGCCACCGAGATGGTTAACCTGTACCGCGATGCGCTGGATGCTGGCGATTGCGTTGTAGCAGAGTGGCGTCCGATGAACATGCACTCTTTCACCTGGTCGCCGTACCTCAACCACGAATGGGACGAAGAGTACCCGAACAAAGTTGAGATGAAGCGCCTGCAGGAACTGGCTAAACGCATCAGCACGGTGCCGGAAGCGGTTGAAATGCAGTCTCGCGTTGCCAAGATTTATGGCGATCGCCAGGCGATGGCAGCCGGTGAGAAACTGTTCGACTGGGGCGGCGCGGAAAACCTCGCTTACGCCACGTTGGTTGACGAAGGCATTCCGGTTCGCCTGTCGGGTGAAGACTCCGGTCGCGGTACCTTCTTCCACCGCCACGCGGTGATCCACAACCAGTCTAACGGTTCCACTTACACGCCGCTGCAACATATCCATAACGGCCAGGGCGCGTTCCGCGTCTGGGACTCTGTACTGTCTGAAGAAGCCGTACTGGCGTTTGAATACGGTTATGCCACCGCAGACCCACGCACCCTGACCATCTGGGAAGCACAGTTCGGTGACTTCGCCAACGGTGCACAGGTGGTTATCGACCAGTTCATCTCCTCTGGCGAACAGAAATGGGGCCGGATGTGTGGCCTGGTGATGTTGCTGCCGCACGGTTACGAAGGGCAGGGGCCGGAGCACTCCTCCGCGCGTCTGGAACGTTATCTGCAACTTTGCGCTGAGCAAAACATGCAGGTTTGCGTACCTTCTACCCCGGCACAGGTTTACCACATGCTGCGTCGTCAGGCGTTGCGCGGGATGCGTCGCCGAAATCCCTGCTGCGTCATCCGCTGGCGGTATCCAGCCTCGAAGAACTGGCGAACGGCACCTTCCTGCCAGCCATCGGTGAAATCGACGAGCTTGATCCGAAGGGCGTGAAGCGCGTAGTGATGTGTTCTGGTAAGGTTTATTACGACCTGCTGGAACAACGTCGTAAGAACAATCAACACGATGTCGCCATTGTGCGTATCGAGCAACTCTACCCGTTCCCGCATAAAGCGATGCAGGAAGTGTTGCAGCAGTTTGCTCACGTCAAGGATTTTGTCTGGTGCCAGGAAGAGCCGCTCAACCAGGGCGCATGGTACTGCAGCCAGCATCATTTCCGTGAAGTGATTCCGTTTGGGGCTTCTCTGCGTTATGCAGGCCGCCCAGCCTCCGCCTCTCCGGCGGTAGGGTATATGTCCGTTCACCAGAAACAGCAACAAGATCTGGTTAATGACGCGCTGAACGTCGAATAAATAAAGGATACACAATGAGTAGCGTAGATATTCTGGTCCCTGACCTGCCTGAATCCGTAGCCGATGCCACCGTCGCAACCTGGCATAAAAAACCCGGCGACGTAGTCGTACGTGATGAAGTGCTGGTAGAAATCGAAACTGACAAAGTGGTACTGGAAGTACCGGCATCAGCAGACGGCATTCTGGATGCGGTTCTGGAAGATGAAGGTACAACCGTAACGTCTCGTCAGATCCTTGGTCGCCTGCGTGAAGGCAACAGCGCCGGTAAAGAAACCAGCGCCAAATCTGAAGAGAAAGCGTCCACTCCGGCGCAACGCCAGCAGGCGTCTCTGGAAGAGCAAAACAACGATGCGTTAAGCCCGGCGATCCGTCGCCTGCTGGCTGAACACAACCTCGACGCCAGCGCCATTAAAGGCACGGGTGTGGGTGGTCGTCTGACCCGTGAAGATGTGGAAAAACATCTGGCGAAAGCCCCGGCGAAAGAGTCTGCTCCGGCAGCGGCTGCTCCGGCGGCGCAACCGGCCCTGGCTGCACGTAGCGAAAAACGTGTGCCGATGACTCGCCTGCGTAAGCGTGTGGCAGAGCGTCTGCTGGAAGCGAAAAACTCCACCGCCATGCTGACCACGTTCAACGAAGTCAACATGAAGCCGATTATGGATCTGCGTAAGCAGTACGGTGAAGCGTTTGAAAAACGCCACGGCATCCGTCTGGGCTTTATGTCCTTCTACGTGAAAGCGGTGGTTGAAGCCCTGAAACGTTACCCGGAAGTGAATGCGTCTATCGACGGCGATGATGTGGTTTACCACAACTATTTCGACGTCAGCATGGCGGTTTCTACACCGCGCGGCCTGGTGACGCCGGTTCTGCGTGATGTTGATACTCTCGGCATGGCAGACATCGAGAAGAAAATTAAAGAGCTGGCAGTTAAAGGCCGTGACGGCAAGCTGACGGTTGAAGATCTGACTGGTGGTAACTTCACCATCACCAACGGTGGTGTGTTCGGTTCCCTGATGTCTACGCCGATTATCAACCCGCCGCAGAGCGCAATTCTGGGTATGCACGCTATTAAAGATCGTCCGATGGCGGTGAATGGCCAGGTTGAGATCCTGCCGATGATGTACCTGGCGCTGTCCTACGATCACCGTCTGATCGATGGTCGCGAATCCGTGGGCTTCCTGGTAACGATCAAAGAGTTGCTGGAAGATCCGACGCGTCTGCTGCTGGACGTGTAGTAGTTTAAACTTCACCTGCACTGTAGACCGACGTGGATAGGGTGTCGGTCTACGGTTTAAAAGATAACGATTACTGAAGGATGGACAGAACACATGAACTTACATGAATATCAGGCAAAACAACTGTTTGCCCGCTATGGCTTACCAGCACCGGTGGGTTATGCCTGTACTACTCCACGCGAAGCAGAAGAAGCCGCTTCAAAAATCGGTGCCGGTCCGTGGGTAGTGAAATGTCAGGTTCACGCTGGTGGCCGCGGTAAAGCGGGCGGTGTGAAAGTTGTAAACAGCAAAGAAGACATCCGTGCTTTTGCAGAAAACTGGCTGGGCAAGCGTCTGGTAACGTATCAAACAGATGCCAATGGCCAACCGGTTAACCAGATTCTGGTTGAAGCAGCGACCGATATCGCTAAAGAGCTGTATCTCGGTGCCGTTGTTGACCGTAGTTCCCGTCGCGTGGTCTTTATGGCCTCCACCGAAGGCGGCGTGGAAATCGAAAAAGTGGCGGAAGAAACTCCGCACCTGATCCACAAAGTTGCGCTTGATCCGCTGACTGGCCCGATGCCGTATCAGGGACGCGAGCTGGCGTTTAAACTGGGTCTGGAAGGTAAACTGGTTCAGCAGTTCACCAAAATCTTCATGGGCCTGGCGACCATTTTCCTGGAGCGCGACCTTGCGCTTATCGAAATCAACCCGCTGGTTATTACCAAACAGGGCGATCTGATTTGCCTCGACGGCAAACTGGGCGCTGATGGCAACGCACTGTTCCGCCAGCCTGATCTGCGTGAAATGCGTGACCAGTCGCAGGAAGATCCGCGTGAAGCACAGGCTGCACAGTGGGAACTGAACTACGTTGCGCTGGACGGTAACATCGGTTGTATGGTTAACGGCGCAGGTCTGGCGATGGGTACGATGGACATCGTTAAACTGCACGGCGGCGAACCGGCTAACTTCCTGGACGTTGGCGGTGGCGCAACCAAAGAACGTGTAACCGAAGCGTTCAAAATCATCCTCTCTGACGACAAAGTGAAAGCCGTTCTGGTTAACATCTTCGGCGGTATCGTTCGTTGCGACCTGATCGCTGACGGTATCATCGGCGCGGTAGCAGAAGTGGGTGTTAACGTACCGGTCGTGGTACGTCTGGAAGGTAACAACGCCGAACTCGGTGCGAAGAAACTGGCTGACAGCGGCCTGAATATTATTGCAGCAAAAGGTCTGACGGATGCAGCTCAGCAGGTTGTTGCCGCAGTGGAGGGGAAATAATGTCCATTTTAATTGATAAAAACACCAAGGTTATCTGCCAGGGCTTTACCGGTAGCCAGGGGACTTTCCACTCAGAACAGGCCATTGCATACGGCACTAAAATGGTTGGCGGCGTAACCCCAGGTAAAGGCGGTACTACCCACCTCGGCCTGCCGGTGTTCAACACCGTGCGTGAAGCTGTTGCTGCTACTGGCGCTACCGCCTCTGTTATCTACGTACCAGCACCGTTCTGCAAAGACTCCATTCTGGAAGCCATCGATGCAGGCATCAAACTGATTATCACCATCACTGAAGGCATCCCGACGCTGGATATGCTGACCGTGAAAGTGAAACTGGATGAAGCAGGCGTTCGTATGATCGGCCCGAACTGCCCAGGCGTTATCACCCCGGGGGAATGCAAAATCGGTATCCAGCCGGGTCACATTCACAAACCAGGTAAAGTGGGTATCGTTTCCCGTTCCGGTACGCTGACCTATGAAGCGGTTAAACAGACCACGGATTACGGTTTCGGTCAGTCGACCTGTGTTGGTATCGGCGGCGACCCGATCCCTGGCTCTAACTTTATCGACATCCTCGAAATGTTCGAAAAAGATCCGCAGACCGAAGCGATCGTGATGATCGGTGAGATCGGCGGTAGCGCTGAAGAAGAAGCAGCGGCGTACATCAAGGAGCACGTTACCAAGCCAGTTGTGGGTTACATCGCTGGTGTGACTGCGCCGAAAGGCAAACGTATGGGTCACGCAGGTGCGATCATTGCCGGTGGTAAAGGGACTGCGGATGAGAAATTCGCTGCTCTGGAAGCCGCAGGCGTGAAAACCGTTCGCAGCCTGGCGGATATCGGTGAAGCACTGAAAACTGTTCTGAAATAAATATCTGTAATAAGAAATAGCCCTCGCCGCTTCCCCCTACAGGAAGGGCGAAGGGCTGTCGGTTTCGACATGGTTGGCCATCTTATGATGGCCTTTTTTATGCTTATCGCGGCGATTTTCGCTGCGCTATCAGGGTAAATTTATAGTCATCAGTATTAAAAGCGTTGCGGCTATATTCAAACACCTGGCCATCAACTAAATATCCACGCGATACTTTTTCAAGAATCGGCTTAGTCTGGCTGATATTAAGCAGACGGCTCATCTCTATACTGCCTCTTTTTCTTATGCGCCAACTATCGTCTGCGTAACGGCCTGCCCGGCGGGTATTGCTCACACCTACATGGCTGCGGAATATCTGGAAAAAGCCGGACGCAAACTCGGCGTGAATATCTACGTTGAAAAGCAAGGTGCTAACGGCATTGAAGAGCGTTTAACGGCGGAGCAACTCAATAGTGCAACCGCCTGTATTTTTGCGGCGGAAGTCGCTATCAAGGAGAGCGAGCGTTTTAACGGCATTCCCGCGCTTTCTGTGCCTGTTGCCGAGCCGATTCGCCATGCAGAAGCGTTGATTCAACAAGCGCTTACCCTCAAGCGTAGCGATGAGACGCGTACCGTACAGCAAGATACGCAACCGGTGAAAAGTGTCAAAACGGAGCTGAAACAGGCACTGTTGAGCGGGATCTCTTTCGCCGTGCCGCTGATTGTCGCGGGTGGCACGGTGCTGGCGGTCGCGGTATTACTGTCGCAAATCCTCGGGCTACAAGATTTGTTTAATGAAGAAAACTCCTGGTTGTGGATGTACCGCAAGCTGGGCGGCGGGATGCTCGGGATTTTGATGGTACCGGTGCTCGCAGCCTATACCGCCTATTCACTGGCTGATAAACCGGCGTTAGCGCCAGGCTTTGCGGCAGGGCTTGCCGCCAACATGATTGGTTCCGGGTTTCTCGGCGCGGTCGTTGGCGGATTGATAGCCGGTTATCTGATGCGCTGGGTGAAAAATCATCTACGTCTTAGCAGTAAATTCAACGGATTCCTGACTTTCTATCTCTACCCGGTGCTCGGTACGTTGGGGGCGGGTAGTCTGATGCTGTTTGTAGTAGGGGAACCTGTCGCATGGATCAATAACTCGCTTACCGCCTGGCTGAACGGTCTGTCAGGAAATAACGCACTGTTGTTGGGCGCCATTCTCGGTTTTATGTGTTCCTTTGACCTTGGTGGGCCAGTGAACAAAGCCGCTTATGCATTCTGTCTGGGGGCAATGGCGAACGGCGTTTACGGCCCGTATGCCATTTTCGCCTCCGTCAAAATGGTTTCGGCATTTACCGTAACCGCTTCCACGATGCTCGCACCGCGCCTGTTTAAAGAGTTTGAAATTGAAACCGGGAAATCCACCTGGCTGTTAGGATTGGCAGGTATCACCGAAGGGGCGATCCCGATGGCGATTGAAGATCCGCTGCGGGTTATTGGTTCGTTTGTGCTGGGATCTATGGTAACGGGCGCTATCGTCGGTGCGATGAATATCGGCCTTTCGACACCCGGTGCCGGCATTTTCTCGCTCTTTTTACTTCATGATAATGGCGCGGGTGGTGTTATGGCGGCAATTGGGTGGGTTGGTGCGGAGTTGGTGGGGGCTGCAATCTCGACTGCAATTCTCCTGATTTGGCGGCATCATGCGGTAAAGCATGGAAACTATCTGACTGATGGCGTAATGCCATAAACAAAAAGGAAACGACGATGAAAGCGGTATCTCGCGTTCACATCACCCCGCATATGCACTGGGATCGGGAGTGGTATTTCACCACAGAAGAGTCTCGCATTCTGCTGGTCAATAATATGGAAGAGATCCTGTGCAGACTGGAACAGGACAACGAATACAAATATTACGTACTCGACGGGCAAACGGCGATCCTCGAAGATTATTTCGCTGTCAAACCGGAGAACAAAGATCGTGTGAAGAAGTTGGTCGAGGGCGGGAAATTAATTATCGGTCCCTGGTATACCCAGACCGATACCACGATTGTTTCTGCTGAATCCATAGTCCGTAATCTGATGTACGGAATGCGTGACTGCCTCGCGTTTGGCGAGCCGATGAAAATAGGTTATTTACCGGATTCCTTTGGCATGTCCGGGCAACTGCCACATATATACAATGGATTTGGCATTACCCGCACCATGTTCTGGCGCGGATGTTCTGAGCGCCACGGTACTGATAAAACCGAGTTTTTGTGGCAAAGCAGTGACGGTAGCGAAGTGACGGCGCAGGTGCTGCCGCTGGGCTACGCCATCGGTAAGTACTTACCTGCGGACGAAAATGGATTACGTAAACGCCTCGACAGTTATTTTGACGTGCTGGAAAAAGCGTCAGTAACCAAAGAAATTTTATTGCCGAATGGTCATGACCAGATGCCCTTGCAGCAAAATATCTTCGAAGTGATGGAGAAACTGCGCGAAATTTATCCTCAACGAAAGTTTGTGATGAGCCGCTTTGAAGAGGTATTCGAGCAGATTGAAGCGCAGCGTGAAAGTCTGGCCATCCTGAAAGGTGAATTCATCGATGGCAAATATATGCGCGTGCATCGCACCATCGGTTCCACGCGCATGGATATCAAAATTGCCCACGCACGCATTGAAAATAAGATTGTTAATCTGCTGGAACCGTTGGCAACGCTGGCCTGGACTTTAGGTTTTGATTATCACCACGGCTTGCTGGAGAAGATGTGGAAAGAAATTTTAAAAAACCACGCCCATGACAGCATCGGCTGCTGCTGCAGTGATAAAGTTCATCGCGAGATTGTCGCCCGCTTCGAACTGGCAGAAGACATGGCGGATAATCTAATTCGGTTCTATATGCGCAAAATAGCAGACAACATGCCGCAGAGCGACGCCGACAAACTCGTCCTGTTTAACCTGATGCCCTGGCCGCGTGAAGAAGTTATCAACACAACTGTTCGACTGCGCGGTAGCCAGTTTAATTTGCGAGACGGTCGCGGTCAGCCTGTGCCATATTTTATTCGACATGCCCGTGAGATCGATCCCGGCCTTATTGATCGGCAAATAGTTCATTACGGCAATTATGATCCCTTTATGGAGTTTGATATTCAGATCAGCCAAATTGTCCCTTCTATGGGGTATCGCACGCTCTATATAGAAGCGAATCAGCCTGGCAATGTGGTCACGCCAAAAAGTAAAACAGAGGGAATACTGGAAAATGCTTTCTGGCAAATTGCACTCAATGAGGATGGTTCACTTCGTCTGGTTGATAAAGATAGTGGCGTGCGCTATGACCGGGTGTTTCAAATTGAAGAAGGTTCCGATGATGGGGATGAATATGATTATTCGCCAGCAAAAGAAGAGTGGGCCATTACCTCAGCGAATGCGAAACCGCAATACGATATTATTCATGAAGCCTGGCAGAGTAGGGCCATAATTCGCTATGAAATAGCGGTGCCGCGTAATCTGTCAGAGCGTCGCGCAAAGCAATGTTCTGGCAGGGTAGGGGTGGAGACGGTGATCACTCTTAACCATAACAGCAGACGCATTGATGCGGATATTAATCTTGATAACCAGGCCGATGATCACCGTATTCGTGTATTGATTCCCACGCCTTTTAACACAGATGTTGTTCTTGCGGATACGCAGTTTGGTTCATTGACGCGGCCAGTGAAGGATTGCGCAATGAATGTCTGGCAGCAAGAAGGCTGGAAAGAAGCGCCGGTTCCGGTATGGAATATGCTCAACTATGCTGTCTTACAGGAAGGGCGTAACGGCATAGCCGTTTTTAGCGAAGGATTACGTGAATTTGAAGTCATTGGAGAAGAGAATAAAACCTTTGCTATTACGTTGTTGCGTGGTGTGGGATTACTGGGAAAAGAAGATTTACTTTTAAGGCCAGGGCGTCCTTCAGGAATTAAAATGCCTGTGTCCGATTCACAATTACGCGGATCATTTTCCTGTCGTCTGAGTTTATTTAGTTATATCGGTACTCCCGTAACTGCCGGTGTAGCCCAGCAGGCACGCGCATGGCTGACGCCAGTTCAGTGTTATAACAAAATCCCGTGGGATGCGATGAAGCTTAATAAAGCCAAATTCAATGTGCCGGAAAGCTATAGTTTGCTGAAAATGCCACCAGTGGGATGTCTGATCAGCGCGCTAAAAAAAGCAGAAGACAGACAGGAATTAATATTGCGGCTGTTTAATCCGGCTGAATTGACAAGCTGTGATGCGACCGTCGCGTTTAGCAGGAAGGTGATGACGTGTACAGAAACCATGATGAATGAACGCTTTAATACAGAAAAAAATGAGGTTTTAAAAGAATTAGCTCTCTTTTTACCGGGACAGTCGCGGACATTTAGCTACCGAATAGTCTGAATGGTGTGTAATAAAGCAAACCACATGAAAAAACAGCGTTTCTCAGAAAGTTCAGGTCATCTCCGGATGGCCTTTTTGTTTCAAGGTGAGTGGGTGTTAATCTGAAAAGTGTACTTATTTCTTTTTTTTCACCTTTTAACACGATAATAATAACTGGGAAATTTCCACCTTACATTCATTAAAAAAAGGATTTATACATGAAGAAAATTGTTTTGCCAGTTGCTCTCGCGCTGTTGGGCATGAATGCAGGTGCTTATGCCGCCGATGTAAGCATTGATATTTTAAGTGCGACAGTGAAAGATAAACGCATTGAAGGGGCATCGGTGACGCTGCAACGCAATGGTGCACAATCTGTTTCTGGTATCACAAATACTTCGGGCAGCATTAGTTTGGGGACTTCATTTGCTGATAATAAAGATGCTCTATTAATCGTCAAAAAAGAGGGGTATTCCAATCTGGTGGTCAAATGTCCGTGCGCTGGCATGACTTATGCTATCAGTCCGGTGATGACGAATCTGGATGGCATGCGTGTAGTTTTGAGCTGGGGCGAAAAGCCTTTTGATCTTGATTCGCATTTGATCTTCCCTGGCGGACATATCTATTTTGATAGTAAAGAGGGAACTGATGCCAATCTGGATGTTGATGATACGGATAGCTATGGACCAGAAACTGTCACTATCAGCAAAAAGCATTTTGGTGAAAGTTACATCTATGCCGTGCAGGACTATAGCAATAAAGGGCTGCCCAACAGTAATTATCTCTCTGCCAGTAAGGCAAAAGTGTTTGTTTATGTAGGGAGCTCCCTGGTACGTAGTTATAGTGTCCCTGCAGGAAAACGAGGGAACATCTGGACCGTGTTTAAACTCAATCCAAACGGCGAGTTTGAAGACATCAACTCTGTTACCAGCGCCAATTTTAACGGCACCACATTAGACGTCAGGGATTTAGCCACTGTGATAATGCCTGCGACGGACTCTTCAGCTCCGGCTTCGCCTGCGATGCAAAACAGTGGAGATACTCAACTGGCAAGAAAATATAATCGCGAAGGTGAAGCTGTTTATAAAACCGGTCAACTTGAGCAAGCCATTCAACTCTTCCAACAGGCAACAGAATTAGACGGCAATTACGGACAGGCATTTAGTAACCTGGGTCTGGCGTATCAGAAAAATGGCAACATAGCGGAAGCAATTTGGGCAAATCGTAAAGCGATCTCGTTAGCGAGTGGGGTAAATGCGGCGACAACGCGCGCCAACTCCTATTATAACATTGCCAAAATTTATGAAACCTCGGGCCAGAATGCTGAAGCATTGCAGCATTATCAACTGGCGTATACGGAAAAAAATAAGCCTTCTTATGAAGAAGCTATTGCACGTGTAAAGACGAAAATGTAAATCAGCTGTATTTTGTGGGCATCTGATGATGCCCACTGTTTACGAAAATTTGATTTGCCTGTTACGCAGTTGCCTGGACCTGTGTGAGAGGCGCAAACTATTAACCATTTTTAATGTTAACTTCGGTCAAAAATATTATCTCAGGCTGAGTTGTTTCATTTTTTGAGGAGCAAGATCTTTATAATTGGCTGGCGCCTCTTCACGATGCCATTTCATAAAAATGAAAGTGGAGTCATGTTTTTTAATTTTATATGCTTGCTTTTTTTGGGGTGAAATTATTCATCGCTCACTGTTTTATTATCTTAAGGATGATGGAAATAGAATGTATTTTAATGATAATAAGACATATTCTTATGCTGCTTAATTACGATCTGTTTTTATATGATTAGGTGTCAATACGTTATATCACTCGATGTGTTACTGACGACTATTACTTTAATGTTTAGTGATCATAGACACGGTTCTCCAGATTACTAAATTTCTGGCATCTGACAATATCATCATCTTCAAATAGTTAAATTAAGATTATTGCACTTCCAAAACAGATAAATTGAAGCAGTCTGGTAGATATTGCAGAACAACCTTGATTCCAACGGCGAAATCATGTTTATCCTCCAGGTTGCCGCCCATATGGAGCTGAATATCATTCAGTCCACGCTTGATGAGTCGATATCGCTATATCCATAGACAGGGTAGCTTTTTACACGAGAGTGTCCGGTGTTTTCTAACGGCTGGCAATCATTCCGTTTTGTTGTCTCGTATCACTGCTATAACAATTTCTCTTGATTTTCAATCTTTGAGCGAATCATTGAATACAGATCGGGAAATATTAATACCATATAAATTTATTTTGAAAATCCTTGTTCCATCTGACTATACCTAAGGTATCTATTTCTTCTTGTGATTATTTCCAATGAAACAATAAGTGACGGATTTACAGTACGTTGCTCATAAAGACAACAATCAATTAACGTTGATAAAAATATGTTATGTAAAATGGCAACAAAGTAGCTACTCTAACTAATTAGTATTATAAAAAGTCGATAAGGCGGTTCTGTTAAATAAAATACTGGTTTTTTATCTATATATTTCCATATGGGTGGTTTTACTGCGTTATTTTGCTACAATTTATTAACAATAAACCCATCAATGATTCATGATTTACGCGCGGTTAACATATCTGATTGATTTTGATATAAATCAATTTTTAATTCTTGAAAAAAATCTGCAAAACACGATAAATTGTTGTAGATCAAATTGGTGGGATCGTGACAATTTCGCTATAAATTGATCACTGTCGAAAAATGCAAATTTGCTCAATAAAAACCTGTTTATTGTAAGGATTTTGCGGCGTAATATAATTACGGGATAAATTTGGTTTATTCATTAACATATTTGTAACTTTTTTATCATTGTCTTTTCTTCTTTTGATGAAATGGCAACGATAGAGGCGAGCAAATAATTTTGTATTGGGGCATGCGTGTGACCCTTTCTAACGGGGTTCACTCTCGGAGTCTTCATGCGATGAGCAAGGAGTCATGATGTTAGATATAGTCGAACTGTCGCGCTTACAGTTTGCCTTGACCGCGATGTACCACTTCCTTTTTGTGCCACTGACGCTCGGTATGGCGTTCCTGCTGGCCATTATGGAAACGGTCTACGTCCTTTCCGGCAAACAGATTTATAAAGATATGACCAAGTTCTGGGGCAAGTTGTTTGGTATCAACTTTGCTCTGGGTGTGGCTACCGGTCTGACCATGGAGTTCCAGTTCGGGACTAACTGGTCTTACTATTCCCACTATGTAGGGGATATCTTCGGTGCGCCGCTGGCAATCGAAGGTCTGATGGCCTTCTTCCTCGAATCCACCTTTGTAGGTCTGTTCTTCTTCGGTTGGGATCGTCTGGGTAAAGTTCAGCATATGTGTGTCACCTGGCTGGTGGCGCTCGGTTCAAACCTGTCCGCACTGTGGATTCTGGTTGCAAACGGCTGGATGCAAAACCCAATCGCGTCCGATTTCAACTTTGAAACTATGCGTATGGAGATGGTGAGCTTCTCCGAGCTGGTGCTTAACCCGGTTGCTCAGGTGAAATTCGTTCACACCGTAGCTTCTGGTTATGTGACTGGCGCGATGTTCATCCTCGGTATCAGCGCATGGTATATGCTGAAAGGTCGTGACTTCGCCTTCGCTAAACGCTCCTTTGCTATCGCTGCCAGCTTCGGTATGGCTGCCGTTCTGTCTGTTATTGTTCTGGGTGATGAATCCGGTTACGAAATGGGCGACGTGCAGAAAACCAAACTGGCTGCTATTGAAGCCGAGTGGGAAACGCAACCTGCACCTGCTGCCTTTACTCTGTTCGGCATTCCTGATCAGGAAGAGGAGACGAACAAATTTGCGATCCAGATCCCTTACGCGCTGGGCATCATTGCAACGCGCTCCGTGGATACTCCAGTTATCGGTCTGAAAGAACTGATGGTGCAGCATGAAGAACGCATTCGTAACGGGATGAAGGCGTACTCTCTGCTCGAACAACTGCGTTCTGGTTCTACTGACCAGGCCGTTCGTGATCAGTTCAATAGCATGAAGAAAGATCTCGGTTACGGTCTGCTGCTGAAACGCTATACGCCAAACGTGGCTGATGCGACTGAAGCTCAGATTCAACAGGCAACCAAAGACTCCATTCCGCGTGTAGCGCCGCTGTACTTCGCGTTCCGTATCATGGTGGCGTGTGGCTTCCTGCTGCTGGCAATCATTGCGCTCTCTTTCTGGAGTGTCATCCGCAACCGCATTGGCGAGAAAAAATGGCTGCTGCGCGCCGCGCTGTACGGTATTCCGCTGCCGTGGATTGCTGTAGAAGCGGGCTGGTTCGTGGCTGAATATGGCCGCCAACCGTGGGCTATCGGTGAAGTGCTGCCGACAGCTGTGGCGAACTCGTCACTGACCGCAGGCGATCTCATCTTCTCAATGGTGCTGATTTGCGGCCTGTATACCCTGTTCCTGGTGGCAGAATTGTTCTTAATGTTCAAGTTTGCACGCCTCGGCCCAAGCAGCCTGAAAACCGGTCGCTATCACTTTGAGCAGTCTTCCACGACTACTCAGCCGGCACGCTAAGACAGGAGTCGTCAAATGATCGATTATGAAGTATTGCGTTTTATCTGGTGGCTGCTGGTTGGCGTTCTGCTGATTGGTTTTGCAGTCACTGACGGTTTCGACATGGGGGTGGGCATGCTCACCCGTTTCCTCGGTCGTAACGACACCGAGCGTCGAATTATGATTAACTCCATCGCACCACACTGGGACGGTAACCAGGTTTGGCTGATCACCGCAGGCGGCGCACTGTTTGCTGCCTGGCCGATGGTCTATGCCGCTGCGTTCTCCGGCTTCTATGTGGCGATGATCCTCGTACTGGCGTCTTTGTTCTTCCGTCCGGTCGGTTTTGACTACCGCTCCAAGATTGAAGAAACCCGCTGGCGTAACATGTGGGACTGGGGCATCTTCATTGGTAGCTTCGTTCCGCCGCTGGTGATTGGTGTAGCGTTCGGTAACCTGTTGCAGGGCGTACCATTCAACGTTGATGAATATC
>OLOF01000564.1_pt1 | contig 14615 bp, 8 predicted proteins | sample 1643121 | NCBI WGS metagenome assembly OLOF01 (sample SAMEA3136677, study PRJEB25190) | human gut metagenome | biome: human gut; feature: human-associated habitat; material: faeces | place: Austria | collected 2013
TTTTCTTAATATATTATTTACTTTTTCTTGTTTTAATTTTTCATTTTCCTCTGTATCTTTATTATTTGTTGCTTTTTCTTTTACTTTCTTTCTAGTTTCTTCTAGTTTTTTCATATTTAATTCGTCTAAATTTCCTTTTAATTCTTCTTTATTATTTGACATCAAATTCACCTCTACTTAATTTTTGAAAGTTTTATAATTATTTCGCTAAGTTCTCTTTCTAATTTTTTTTTCTCCTCTTGATTTTCTTCATTTTCTAATAATTCTAATATTTCATATTTTCTATCATTTAACTTTTCTTTTTCATAACTTTGTATTATATCATCTATTGCTTTTTCAATATCTTCTATTCCATAATCTTCTGCCATTATCATTGTAATATGGTTTTGTTCTTCTTCTTCTAAATTGTCTATTATGGCATTTATATTACTATTTCCTTTTTCAAATTCTTCATACACTTTTTTTGCAATTTTGTTGTCTATTTCATATTTAAATTCTTCTGCTGGAATGTTTTGTTTTATAATTTGATATATATTCAAATCTCCTGATAGCAATATTGATAATATAGTATTTTCTCTTCTTTTAATTATTTCAGATACATTATTATCATTATTTGTATGTTTTTTTATTACTGGTTTTGCTTTTTCTAGTATTTTTGCATCTTTTGTATCTTTATATGTAAGTTTATTTACTTCAGCATAAATAGCTTCTTTTGATACATCATATTCCTTAGAAATTTTTTCTATATAAATTTCTCTTTCCATATTGTTATCTATCTTTGATATTAATTTTGCTATTTCATTTAAAAATTTGATTTTATCATTTATACTGTCTAAATTCAATTCTTGCCTTAGTATTTTTACTTTAAATTCTATTACTGAAATTGCTTTGTCTATCACATTTTGAAATCTGGCATTTCCATATTTAATTACAAATTCATCTGGGTCTTTTGCTCCTTCCATTTGAAGCACTCTTATATCACACCCCATATTTTGTAATATTTCCATTGCTCTCAATTTTGCTGTTTGACCTGCTTCGTCTGAGTCATAACTTAATATTATTTGTTCTGTACTATTTCTTAATAGATATCCTTGTTGTTGTGTTAGTGCTGTTCCTAAAGATGCTACTACATTATGGATTCCTCTTTGATGTAAGGATATTACGTCCATATATCCTTCTACTATTAATAGTTTTTTCTTTATGTCATATTTTTTTGCTACATTTAACCCAAATAGATGTCTTCCTTTACTATATACAACATTTTCTGGTGAGTTTATATATTTAGGCTTTGAGTCATCTAATACCCTTCCTCCAAATGCTATTACTCTTCCTCTTACATCACATATTGGAAACATTAATCTATTTCTGTATCTATCTATAAATTGTCCTCTTTCGTTTTTATTTACCAGTCCTGACTCAAGTATTTCTCGTTCTTCAAATCCTTGTTTTTTTAATTCTTGGTATAATTCATCAAACTTTCCTGAAAAACCTATTTTAAATGCTTTTAATGTATCATTTGTTAGTTTTCTCTTTTTTATATATTCTTGTGCTTCTTTTGCTTGTGGTTTATATAAGTTCTCATGATAGTAGTTTGCTGTAAATTCATTTACTTTATATACTTTTGCTTTTAGTATTTCTCTTGCTGAGTCTTGATTATTTTCCAATGTTGGTAATTGTATATTTGCTCTATCTGCAAGCATTTGTATCGCTTCTACAAAATTTATACCTTCAATTTTTGTTAAAAATGTAAATACATTTCCTCCTACTCCACAACCAAAACAGTGAAATATTTGTTTTTCTGGTGATACTGAAAATGAAGGTGATTTTTCATTATGAAATGGGCATAATCCAAAATAATTTCTTCCACTTCTTTTTAAATGAACATATTGTGAAATTATATCTACAATATCATTATTTTGTCTTACTTCATCAATAATTTCATCACTATATCTTGCCATTTTAGCCTCACTTTCCTTAAAATATTTCAATTATTTATCCGTAATTATATTATTCGACGCATTTTACATAAATCCTTCTTATTGCTCAAAAAAAATGAGGTTTTTGAAGTTTTTGACTTAAATCCTCACTTTTTTAAATTTTCTTATATTTGCAATTAAATATTTTTGGAAAATTTTTCAGATAAATAATTAAATAATTTTTCAAGTTTTTTATATTTGCTCATATTACTATTTATTAATATTTTATTCTCTCATTAACATTATTTTCCCATCTAATTTATTAATTATCTTTGCATATGCAACTAAATCTTTAGATTGTTTTCTTGTTATTTGACCTTTTACTTTGTATTTCATTTTATGTTCTAGACTTGCCCAGAAGTCCATTGCCATTGTTCTTATTTGCACTTCTACCTTTACATACATAATTTCTTTTGATAATGTTACTGGTACTTCGATAATCATATGATAACTTGAATATCCACTTTCTTTTGGTTTTGTAACATAGTCTTTTTCTTTTAGTACTTTTATTCCTGGTATTTTGGCTATTAGTTTTTTTACTGTAAAAATATCTTTTATTATTGGTGTTATTATTCTTATTCCTGCTATATCGTTAATATTTTCTATCATGTCTTTGTATGTAAGTTCATATCCTTTTTTACTCATTTTTGTAATTATACTTTCTGGCCTTTTTACTCTAGTATTTATATGGTCTATTAAATCATAATCGTAAAATACTTTAAATTCTTCTTTTAATATTTCTAATTTTGTTTCTAATTCTTTTATTGCCATTTGGTATATTACCATTAATTTTTGAAATGTATTTCCTTTAGTTTCAACTCTTTCTTGATAATTTAAAAAGTTTTCAACTTTTATTAAGTTTACTTCTTTGTTTTTCTTTTTCATACGCATTCACTCCTTGTATGATTTTATTTGTCTATCTTTAGTATATGCGTATTCTATATTATTATTGTTTCCTTTTTATATTTTATTTGTGTCTTTTTGATGAATTAGTTTTATATTAGAAAATCAATATGTTGGTATATAAAAATATTAAGAGGCTATTTTACTTACGCCTCCTAATATCTTATCTTTCTTCTATTTTATTGAACCTTGCTGATTTTACTTTTGGTACCTCATCTTTTGATACTATATTTTTATTACTTTTTATTTTTGTCATTTTTTTTCTTTTTTCAATTGTTTGTAATAAAGTATCTACTACTTTTTCAGCCTGTTCTTGTCCTAATTCTGCTAATGATTGATATAAACCTACTTTATTACAATAATTACTAATATTTAATAAATCTTGATCTGTAATAATTTTCTTTCCTTGCTCTATAAATTCTGTCTTTATACTTTGTGGTAATTCTCCAATTTTGGCCACATAATCTTCTATTCTTTCGGTTTCTTCTATATTTCCTCTTATTTGTCCTTTTGCATCAACTTCTGATAAAGCATCTAATTTTCTACCTTTTCTACTAACTTCTTGTGATATTTGTTTAACGAAATATTCTTCCTCTTCTTTGCTTATTTCCTTCATGGTTTCTGATTGAGGTATTACTAATCTTTTATAACCATTCTTTTTATAATTTTCTGATACATTTTTTGCTATTTCTTTTAGCAAATCTCTTCTGAATTTAGATTCTTCAAATTCATATTTAGCTTCTTCTCTGTCTGTTCTTGGCATTTTTTTATATTCACATTCGGCTATTTGAGGAAAATTTTCTGAAAACATTTCATCAATACTTTTTATTCCTGAAAATTTTCTTGGCATTATACTATTAAAACTCATGTAATTTAATACCATTTTTTTAGCTAAAATTTCATTTACTCTCTTATCAATTTTTCCACTTTCAAATTCTGGCTTTAGTTGTAATATTCTAGTTATTTCTCCTAAAATTGTAAATTCCCCTAAATTCACATCAACTTCTTTATATATTTTATTTAATTCATTTAGTATTAATTCTTCCTGCTTTTGTTTCTTTTTATCAGGATCTGAAACTGCTTCAACTATTTTTTGTTTTCCTTGTAATTCTAGTGTTGTTTCTTCTGCTATCTCCAGCATTTTATTGTCTGGTAATTTATCCGATAACTTTTCTACTACTCTTACTATTGTATCATTTGGAATTTCACTTTCTGGAATACTTTTTATTGTTTCTACTGGTACTGAATTTGATATATTTTGTCTTACTAGTAATTCTCTTAGTACTGCTTCTGATAATCCTGGTGTCTTCTCTAACTTTTTTAATGCCTCTTCAACTGCTTGTTTTGTTGCTGCTTCTTCCCCTTCTGTCTCTTTAAATTTTTCTTCTATATTTCCTACTATCTTTTTTACTTTCTCATCTTCCATCTTTTTTTTGTTAATAATTTTTCCTAATATTTCTCTCATATGCTTCATCCCTTCTTTAAAGGCTTATCTTTGATAAAGAATCTATTTTAATTCTTAAACTAGACATTTTTTATTTCTTTAATACTATTTATATTAACATAATTTTTGTAAAAAAATCAATAATTTTTCTGATTTTTATCAAAAAAGACTATCATAAAATATGTTTTTATATTCTATGATAATCTTCCTTATTTATTTTCCATAATAACTATCTAACATTATTTGTTTAATTTCACTAACTAGTGGAACTCTTGGATTTGCAGTAGTACATTGGTCTTCAAATGCTCTATCTGCTAACATATCTACTTTTGCTAAAAATTCTTGTTCATCTATTCCTGTATCTCTAAATGATTTTGGAATATTTAAAGTATTATTTAATTCTTTTATTTTTTCAATTAAGCTATTTACTCCCTCTTCTACAGTATCTGCTTTTAATCCAACTTTTTTTGCTATTTGTGAATACTTTTTGTCTGCAATAAAGTATTCATATTTAGGGAATGATACAAATTTACTTGGTTTGCTTGAATTATATCTTACTACATATGGTAATAATATTGCATTTATTCTTCCATGTGGTAAATGGAATTCTGCTCCTATTTTATGTGCTATTGAATGATTTACTCCTAAGAATGCATTTGTAAATGCCATTCCTGCTATTGTACTTGCATTATGCATCTTTTCACGAGCTTTTTTATCATTTCCATTATTATATGTTTTTTCTAGGTATTCAAATACTAATTCTGTTGCTTTCTCTGCTAAACCATCTGTATAATCTGAGGCCATATTTGACACATATGCTTCTAATGCATGTGTTAATACATCCATTCCTGTATCTGCTGTTACAGTTTTTGGTAAACTCATTACTAAGTCAGGGTCTACTATTGCTACATCAGGTGTTAGCTCATAATCGGCTAATGGATATTTTTTATTTTTTTCTTTATCTGTTATTACTGCAAATGATGTAACTTCTGAACCTGTTCCTGATGTTGTTGGTATTGCTACCATTTGGCATTTAGTTCCTAGTTTTGGAAATTTATATGTTCTTTTTCTGATATCCATGAATTTTAATTTCAAGCCTTCTGGGTCTGCATCTTCATGTTCATAGAATAACCACATTCCTTTAGCAGCATCTATTGGGCTTCCCCCTCCTAATGCTATAATTACATCTGGTTTAAAAGCTTTCATAGCCTCTACACCTTTCATTATAGTATCAAAAGATGGATCTGGCTCAACACTACTAAATATTTCAGAATGAACATACTGATGTCTATTTCTTAAATGATATAGAATTTTATCTACATATCCTAATTTTACCATTCCTTCATCTGTTACTATAAAAGCTCTTTCTATATTAGGCATTTTTTCTAGGTATGCTATTGAGCCTGATTCAAAATATATTTTTTCTGGAACTTTAAACCATTGCATATTTACCCTCCTATTTGCCACTCTTTTTATATTTATTAAATTAACTGATGAAACATTGGCTGTTGTAGAGTTTCCTCCAAATGAGCCACATCCTAGTGTTAGTGATGGCATATTTGTATTATATATGTCTCCAATTGCACCATGTGTAGATGGTGAATTTACTATAATTCTTCCTGCTTTCATTGTTTTTGAGAATTTTAATACAGTTTCTTTATCTTCAGCATGAATAACAGCAGAATGTCCTAATCCTCCAAATTCAATTAATTTTTCAGATTTTCCAATTCCTTCTTCTTCATTTTCTACTATGTAATATGTTAATACTGGACTTAATTTTTCTTTTGAAAATGGATATTCTTCTCCTATTCCTTCCTCGTATACTACTAAAACTTTAGTATCTTCTGGAACTTCAAATCCTGCTTCTCTTGCTATCATATATGGATATTGTCCAGGAACATGTGATTTTAATTTATATCCGTATTCTTCTGTATAATCGAACATACTATTTGCTAATTTTTGTTTTTCTTCCTCATTTACAAAATAGCATCCTGATTCTTTCATTAATTTTTCAAATTCTTGGTAAATATCTCTATCAACTAAAACAGCTTGTTCTGAAGCACAAATCATTCCGTTGTCAAATGATTTTGACATTACTAAATCATTTACTGAAGTTTTTAATTTTGCTGTTTTATGTATATAACATGGTACATTTCCTGGTCCTACACCTAATGCAGGTTTTCCACAAGAATATGCTGAACGAACCATTCCTGTTCCTCCTGTTGCTAATATTAAATTTACATCAGGATGATTCATTAACATTTTTGTTGCTAATACTGATGGTTCTTCTACCCATAATATGCAATTTTCTGGTGCTCCTGCTTTAACTGCTGCATCTCTCAAAATTCTTGCTGCTTCACTACTACATTTTTGTGCTGATGGGTGAAATCCAAATATAATTACATTTCTAGTTTTTGCTGAAATAATTGATTTAAACATTGTTGTAGATGTCGGGTTTGTTACTGGTGTTACTCCTGCAATTATTCCTACCGGTTCTGCTATTTCTACATATTCATCTTCTTCATTTTCATCTATTATACCAACTGTTTTTTCATATTTAATACTATGATATATATATTCAGTTGCAAACATATTCTTCGTTATTTTATCTTCATATATTCCTCTTTTTGTTTCTTCTACTGCCATTTTAGCTAATTCCATATGATGTTCTAACCCTGCCATTGACATAGCTTTGACTATATTGTTTACTTGTTCTTGATTTAATTCTAAATATTGCTTTGAGGCTATTTTAGCTTTTTCTACTAAATCATCTATCATTTTCTTTACTTTTAATTCCTCATCAATATTAGTTTCATTTGGCATAAAAATTCCTCCTTTTCTTTTGTTAGATACATTATATAGTAATCAATAGTTTTGTCAATGGTTTTAAAAATTTATTTTTTATATTGTTTTCTTTAATTTGTCGTATTTTTCATAAATATTTTATTTTTATATATTTTTTTACAAATATTTTTAAATTATATCGTATTTTCTTTTAGTAATAGAATTCTTGTTTACTTTAAGTCTTAAATTGAAAAGTTCTATAATTCTTTTATATGAAATAAAATTTTTTAAATAATTTAAAATTAAAGTTATTTTCACTTGAAGTTATTCAAAAACAGTTTAATAAAATTCCCATAAAATAAGCAATATTACTAAAAATCAAAAAAGTATTATAAATGAACTTTCACTTTAAAGTAATTTATTCATTTATAATACTTTTTATTTATATACATATTTTTGTGGATTTATATGTTCTCCATTTAATCTTATTTCTAAATGTAAATGTGGGCCTGTTGAATTTCCTGTTGAACCAACTGCTGCTATTTCATCTCCTGCTTTTACTTCTTGACCTTTTTTTACATACATCTTACTAGTATGTGCATACCAAGTTTCAACTCCGTTTCCATGGTCTACTTTTACTAGATTTCCATATGAACCACTATAACTTGCATTTGTAATTACTCCATCTGCCATTACTTTAATTGGTGTTCCTGTTGTTGCTGCAATATCTAATCCAGTATGGTTAGACTTTCTTATTCTACTACTTACACCATATCTAGAAGAAATTGTACCTGTTACTGGTAGTGTTGCTAATTTTATGCCATTTATATCTGCTATTGCATTTTTTTCTTCTTCTTGTTTTTCTATTTCTTTTATGGTTTCAGAAACTTTATTTTCTATATTTACTTTAGCAACTTCTAAGTCATTAGTTTTTATTTCTTCACTATTACTTGTATATTTCTCAACTATACTTAAATTGATATTTTCATTGATTCCATCATTTTTTATTTCACTAACTAACTCTTCTGCTTCTTTACTTGTGTCAACAGTTTCTACTACATTATTATTTAAGGCTACTTCATAATATTTATATGTTACTGTTGCATCTTCTTTTGCTTTTTCAATTATTTTATCTTCCTCAGTATTTTCATTTCTATTTACTAGTTTTAACTCGTATATAGGTTGTTCTTTCAAGTCTACTGTTTCTACATTTTTATTGCTATCATTTATAATATCTTCTTTAACACTTTCTTCTAAAGCGAGTTTACTTTCTACATATCCTAATTCTTCACCTGATATACTTACTTTATACATTGGTTTATATTTTATTAATATAATCGCTACTACTAAACCCAAAGCTATAATTGTAATGTTAAAATATTTTAAAAACTCTTTTGTATAGATTTTTAGTTTTCTGTTTAAAATATATATTCACTCTCCTTTTAGCGCGACTGTTCTATATTATACTACATATCTTTTCCAAAATCAAATTATGTATACTTTATTTTAGTTCATTTACCATTTATTTTTTTTATTAATTTATAAATTTTGAATTTCATTTTTATTTTTCTCTTTTTATCTCTTTTTTTCTTATTTTTTCTCCTTATTTTATACATGTAAAGTAAATATATATTTAATTAGGCTTATAAATTAATATATAGAATAATACTTTTATTTTTATTATTTTTCTCAATTTGGTCTTTATATAGTTGAATTATCAAAATTATTTATTATTTTGATAATTTCAACTTTCTCTTTTTCTTCATTTATTGGAATACTTTTTCTTATTCTCTTTAAACTACTTTTATGTAGATTTTTACTTCTTCTAACATTGTTAAACAAAATTTATATAGATTTATGAAAAAAGAAATCCTACTAAAAGTTTATGCTATCAGTCTTAATATTTTCCTTGACTTTTCTTGCTTATTGTTATATAACTTAGATAGTAAAAATAAACTAGAAAGTTGGAAGGTGATTAATTATGGGACTTGATTATACAATAATAGGTCAAAGAATAAGACAAGCAAGGCTTGCTAAAAATTATACTCAAGACGAGTTGTCCGAAATATTAGATGTGTCTATAGCTTTTTTAAGCAGAGTTGAAAGAGGTAGCTCTCATATAAACTTAAAAAGATTACATCAAATATGCAATTTGTTAGATGTTTCAGAAGGTTATATTTTAAATGGTGCTTCTAGTGACTCTAAAAATTATTTAACACAAGAATTTAATGATTTGATTAAAAGTTGTTCTGCTGATAAGCAAAGATTAATTTATAAAGTTGCTAAAATAATTGCTGAAGCTGAATAAATATTTAGAAGATTATTCATCTTATTATCAGAAATACTTGAATACTTTAGATACTATTCAACATAAAGAGAATCCAATTCAAGTCTATGAATTGGATTCTCTTTTTTAGGTTTCTGAATTTATTTAATTTTAGAACCTAATATTTCCTTTGCTTTATCGGCAAAATTTTGTATTTTTTCATTATGGTAAATTCTCATATCATCTTGTACTTTTCTATATTTTACTTTAACTATCTTTGAGTTTTCAAGATAGATTTCAAATCCCATAAGAATAATACAATTAATAATTGGATCATATTGTGCCACTAATATATAATCGCCTTTTTCTATTTCTATTTCTTGATTTTGTTTTAGGAAACTAAGTGGAGAAGTATGATAAAATCTCCAAACTTCTGCTATTGAATTATCCCTAGTATGAAAAATCATATGATTTTCCCTTAACTCAATTTCATCTAATTCAAATTTATTTTTTTTAGCTTTATTAGTGGTTATGTTGTTTTGAACTTCTTCCTTTATCTCAGGAAATTTTTTTAAAGAATTACTTAAAGATGTTACATTTATTTTTATTTCTTCAGCTATTTCTGTAACACTATAAGCTCTCTTACTTGCTTCTCTTGCCAGCTCTAAATACTCTCGTTCTATTTTCTCCTTTTCCTTCAACCTATTAGCTTTTATGTTTGCCTTAATTTCTTCATTTGTTTCTGGAAATTTTTTTAAAAAAGTATCTATGTTATGGCTTTCTTCGTGCATTTCTTTTGCTAGTTCTCTGCAATCACATACTCTTTGACTTATTTCTTTAATCCTTTCTATTTTTTCAATATCGCTTTGCTTTTCACTTGCTTTTTTCTTTTTTTGTCGATTATAGTCCAAATTAGCTTTAATCTCCTCTTTTTCTTCTGGGAAATTTTCTTCTAACCAATTGCTAATACCTGATAATCCTATTTCTTCTGCTAGCTCATTAAATGTAGATACTCTCATACTTATTTTTTTGGCTTTTTCCAATCGTATTAAATTTTCATGTTGTTTCTGTTTCTTTCTTTCATTAGCTTTTTCTCCTCTTTGTACTGCCAAATTAGCTTTAATTTTAACTTTTTCTTCTGGAAAATTTTGTGTTAGCCAACTACTAATATTAGATATCCCTACTTCTTCTGATATCTCGTTGAAAGTAGATACTCTCAGGCTTATTTCTTTGACTATCTCCAATATTATTAAATTTTTATTTTGCTTATGCCTATTGTTTTCATTATCTCCTTTTTTTTGGTTTGCTTTTAAGTTAGCTTCAATTTCAAGCCTTTCTTCTGGAAAATTTTTATCTAACCAATTATTAATACTTGATATGCCCATTGCTTCTGATAGTTCTTTGAAAGTGGATACTACCTTGCTTAAATCTTTAACTTTTTCCAAAGTTATTAAATCTTTTTCTCGTTTTTGTTTCTTTTTTTCGTTATCTCTCTTTTCTCTATTTGCTACAAGATTAGACTTAATCTCATTTTTTTCCTTTGGAAAATATATCGATAAGTTTTCAGATAAATATTTTATTCCTATTCTCGCTGTTAGTTCTTTAAAAGAATATACTTCTTTGCTTAATTCTTTAATTTCTTCCATCTTTTGAGAAATAACTTTGTATTGTTCTTTATTTTCTCTGTTTCTTCTATTAGCATGTAGATTAGTTTTAATTATGCTTATTTCTTCTGGAAAATTTTCACAAATCCATTTTTTTGGATTGCTGATTCCTGTTTTTAATTCTAATTCTTTAAAAGAACTGCTTTTTTGACTCACAAGTTTTAAATCTTTTAATTTTTGTATATTTTCCTCTTTTTCTCTCTTTTCTCTATTTGCTTTTAATGTTGATTTAATATCGTTTCTGTCTTTTGAATAATACATTTCTAGCCAAGAAAATAATGTCATACAGGTAATACCTAATTTTTCAGCTAATTCTCTATATGAGTATGCTGTTCTACTAGCTTCTTTAATCTCCTCTAAACTCCGAAGTTTTCTTGCTTTTACCATTATAATATGATCCTCCTTTTTTATTAATCGAAACCTTCTATAAAAGATGTTCCGTTGCTACAGTTTTACATAATATATTGTACTATATTTTCCAACTATTTTCAACATTTTGTTAGTTTTCTCTAATTTGTTGCAAATACAACATAACTTTTCTAAAATTAAGTGTATTATTTTATTGATAATATTTTTCTACTATGTTATTATATTATCAGTAAAAAATGATAATAATATATATAATTTAAAGGAGGTAAATTATGAAATTTGATCAATGGAATGGATTTGAAAAAGGTGACTGGCAAGATGAAATAAATGTTAGAGATTTCATTCAACACAATTATACACCTTATGAAGGTAATTCTGACTTCTTAGCAAATCCAACTGAAAAAACAAGAAAATTATGGGATGAAGTTTTAGAACTTTACAAAAAAGAAAAAGAAGCTAAAGGTGGAGTTCTAGATATAGATACAAAAACAATATCAACAGTTAATAGTCATGAAGCTGGATATATTGATAAAGATTTAGAAGAAATTGTAGGTCTTCAAACTGATGCACCTTTAAAAAGAGCTATTATGCCTTTTGGTGGTATTAGAATTGTAGAAAAATCATGTGAAGCTTATGATAGAAAAGTTGATGCTGAAATTGAGGAAATATTCCACAAGTATAGAAAAACTCATAACGATGGAGTTTTCGATGCTTATACTCCTGATATCAGAGCTGCTAGAAGTTCTCATTTAATTACAGGTCTTCCTGACGGTTATGGTAGAGGAAGAATTATTGGAGATTACAGAAGAGTTGCTCTTTATGGTATTGATGTTTTAATTCAAGAAAAGAAAAATGATTTATCTATTTTAGATGTTGATTGTTTAACAGAAGAAGTAATTCGTGAAAGAGAAGAAATCCAAGAACAAATTAGAGCTTTAATGGCGTTAAAAGAAATGGCTTTAAAATATGGATTTGATATCTCTAAACCTGCAACTAACAGTAAAGAAGCTGTTCAATGGTTATACTTTGGATATCTAGGTGCTATTAAAGACCAAAATGGTGCTGCTATGAGTATTGGTAGAACTTCAACATTTTTAGATATTTATTTTGAAAGAGATTTGAAAAATGGAACTATAACTGAAGAAGAAGTTCAAGAAATCATGGACCATTTTGTAATGAAATTAAGACTTGTTCGTTTCTTGAGAACTCCTGAATATAACGAGTTATTTAGTGGTGATCCTGTTTGGGTAACTGAAAGTATTGGTGGTATGGGACTTGATGGAAGAACTTTAGTTACTAAAAACTCTTTTAGAGTTCTTCATACTTTAGAAAATCTTGGACCAGCTCCTGAACCAAATTTAACTGTTTTATGGTCTACAAGATTACCTGATGGATTTAAAAGATATACAACAAATTTATCTATAAAGACATCTTCAATTCAATATGAAAATGATGATTTAATGAGAATTACTTTAGGTGATGATTATGGAATTGCTTGTTGTGTTTCTCCAATGAAAATTGGAAAACAAATGCAATTCTTTGGTGCAAGAGCAAACTTAGCTAAAACTTTATTATATGCTATAAATGGTGGTAAAGATGAAGTTTCTGGAAAACAAATCACTCCAAAATTTGCTCCTATAACTTCTGAATACTTAAACTATGATGAAGTTATGGAAAAATTCAGTCAAATGATGGACTATGTAGCTAAAATATATATTAAAGCGTTAAATGCAATTCATTTTATGCATGACAAATATTCTTATGAAGCAATCGAAATGGCTCTACATGATAAAGATATTTTAAGAACAATGGCATGTGGTATTGCTGGTTTATCAGTTGTAGCTGATTCATTGTCTGCAATTAAATATGCTAAAGTTAAAGTTATAAGAGATGAAACTGGTTTAGCTACTGATTATGAAATAGAAGGTGATTTTCCTAAATTCGGTAATGATGATGAAAGAGTTGACGAAATAGCTGTTAAAATAGTTAAAATGTTTATGGGTAAATTAAGAAGATATCCAACTTATAGAAATTCAAAACATACATTATCAATTTTAACAATAACTTCAAATGTAGTATATGGTAAAAATACTGGAAATACTCCTGATGGAAGACGTGCAGGTGAACCATTTGGTCCTGGTGCAAACCCATTACACGGAAGAGATACTAATGGTGCATTAGCAGTAATGAATTCTATTGCTAAATTACCTTTTGATTCTTCTGAAGATGGTATTTCTTACACATTCTCAATAACTCCTGGAACTCTAGGAAAAGATGAAGAAACAAAAGTAACAAATTTAGTAAATATGTTAGATGGTTATTTCAAACAAACTGGACATCATATAAATGTTAATGTTTTTGATAGAAGTTTATTAGTTGATGCTATGGAACATCCAGAAAAATATCCTCAATTAACTATTAGAGTTTCTGGATATGCTGTAAACTTTACAAAATTAACTAGAGAACAACAATTAGATGTAATAAATAGAACAATTCATGAAAGAATTTAATATTTAAGTTTTCACCAAATCGTTTCAGTAGTTTGAATATACGATTTGGTGTTTCCTTTTAAATATTTCTTTTACTATTTATGTAGAATAATTTGTATATACTATTAGATTAAAAGATACTTTCTACTTTTAAATAGCTATTGTTTTTCTTATAATTAAAATTTGATATTTTTATGAAATATTCACTTTTTATAAATCAAAGTAATAATTAAACTATATTAATTATTTACTTTATATATTATAAATAAAGAAAGGAGAATTTCGCATATAAAAAGTGGCTTTGCTACATTTTTCTAGCCGACTTGCATTTGGGGGCTGTATTTAGAAAATCTCAAAAATAATAGCGAAGCTATATAAATAAGAATATTGAGAGTTTTTGAAGGTCACTTTTGTTTATTATGCGAGAGTATATTGTGAATAATATAAATTTAGAAAAAAAAGATATAAAATATTTTGCTAAAGTTCATTCAGTTGAATCCTTTGGTGCTGTTGATGGTCCTGGAATTAGGTTTGTACTTTTTTTACAAGGTTGTCATCTTCAATGTAAATACTGTCATAATCGTGACACTTGGGATATGAATGGTGGAGCTTATCGTTCTCTTTCAGATATTTTTGAAAAAATAATGAAATATAAAAATTATATAACCCCTAATGGTGGTGTTACAATTTCTGGTGGAGAGCCTTTGTTACAAGTAAAAT
>OLOF01000565.1_pt1 | contig 14572 bp, 9 predicted proteins | sample 1643121 | NCBI WGS metagenome assembly OLOF01 (sample SAMEA3136677, study PRJEB25190) | human gut metagenome | biome: human gut; feature: human-associated habitat; material: faeces | place: Austria | collected 2013
GCAGAATGTAAAGAAGTTGGTCCAAATGAACCATTAACAAGAGAAAAATTATCTCCAGTATTAGCTGTATTAAAAGCTAAAAATACTGATGATGGTATCTTAAAAGCAACTCAAATGGTTGAATTCAATGGTTTGGGTCACTCTGCTGCAATTCATACAGAAGATCATGAAATTTCTAAGAAATTCGGACATGCATGTAAAGCAATCCGTATTATCGAAAACGCTCCATCTACATTCGGTGGTATTGGTTCTGTTTATAATGCATTTATTCCATCATTAACATTAGGTTGTGGTTCTTACGGACATAACTCTGTATCAAACAACGTAAGTGCTGTTAACTTAATCAATATTAAGAGAATCGGGAGACGTAATAACAATATGCAATGGGTTAAACTTCCTCCAAAAATTTATTTCGAAAGAAATTCGATTAAATATTTAAGAGACATGAAAAAAATGGAAAAAGCCATGATCGTTACAGATAGAGGTATGTACAATCTTGGTTATGTAGAAAAAATCGAAGATGTTATTAGAAGAAGAAGAAATCAAGTTGATTTAGAATTATTCTTTGACGTAGAACCAGATCCAAGTTTCGATACAGTTCAAGCTGGTCTTGAATTAATGAACAAATTCCAACCTGATACAATTATCGCATTAGGTGGGGGTTCTTCAATGGATGCTGCTAAAGTAATGTGGTTATTATATGAAAATCCAGAAGTATGTTTCGATGATATCAAACAAAAATTCATGGATATCAGAAAACGTGCATTCAAATTCCCTGAATTAGGTAAAAAAGCTAACTTAATCTGTATTCCTACAACTTCAGGAACAGGTTCAGAAGTTACTCCATTCTCAGTTATTACAGATAAATCTTGTAACAAGAAATATCCATTAACTGACTATGCTTTAACTCCAACAGTAGCTATCGTTGACCCTGAATTCGTTATGTCTTTACCAGCTGCAATTGCTGCTGATACAGGTATCGACGTATTAACTCATGCAGTTGAAGCTTACGTATCTATCTTAGCTTCTGACTTTACTGATGGATGGGCTAAACAAGCCGTTAAATTAGTATTTGATTACTTAGAAGAATCAGTTAAAGAAGGAACTCCTTTATCTAGAGAAAAAATGCACAATGCTGCAACAATCGCAGGTATGGCTTTCGCTAATGCATTCTTAGGTATGAACCACTCATTAGCTCATAAAATTGGTGGGGAATTCCACGTACCTCATGGACGTACTAATGGTATCTTATTACCACACGTTATCAGATATAACGGAAGTATGCCAACTAAATTAAACATCTGGCCAAAAATTGAAAACTTCAAAGCTGATGTTAAATATATGGAATTAGCTCAATTAATCGGATTAAATCCTAAAACTCCTGCAGAAGGTGTTCAAATGTTTGCTGATGCTTGTGAAGAATTATGTCACAAAGTTAATTTAGCATCTAACATCGAATCTCAAGGAATCGATAAAAAAGATTGGGATGAAGCAATTCACAGAATGGCTATGAATGCTTATGAAGATCAATGTACTCCAGCAAATCCAAGAATGCCTATGGTACATGATATGGAAGCAATCTTAAGAACTATTTGGGATTATAAAAATAAATTCGATAAATAATAATGTTTATCTTTGAGGCAACACCAAGTGTTGCCTCTTTTTTATTAGACACTTTGTGTTATAATGGGCATATATTAAAGTATCGGGGTGTGATTTAATGCGACGTAATATTTATAATTCAATATATTATTGTGTTTTAGGATTGATTTTAATTGTTATTTCATCAATGGCAATTATTCAGCGAGAAGATTTTTTAATGCGTGTATTTGACGTATTGGCATGGATTTTGATTATTAATGGTCTTCATGAATTAAGTGTATTTTTAAGACGTCGCTTTAGAGGAGATTTAATTAATATAATTGGAAATATTGGAGTAGGAATATTTATTTTGTCTTATACAGCGATTCCAATTAGATTATTATTTGCTATTTTTGCAATCTATATAACATTAAATGGAATTATAAAATTTATTTCTTATTTAAACTATAAAAAAGATAAAGTGAGTAAACGATTTCCAGTTTTGTGTGGGGCTCTGTTTTTGATCATCTATGGCTTGGCACTGTTATTAGGGAGATATGCTGATGCTAATGCAATGATGATCTTCATTGGCGGTTATGGCTTATTACTAGGAATAAATTACATTATTGATGGAATCTTTACCGCTATTCCCCAGCAGCATAAAGACAGTTTAAAGAGACGGATCAGAATACCCGTACCAATCTTTATTTCTGCCCTTGTACCAAAAGTGATGATGGATTATATAAATGAACGGTTAGCAGTTGAGCCAACAGAGAAGTTTTTAGACGATCAGAATCACGCAAATGTAGAAATTTTTATTCATGTTAGCCCAGATGGATTTGGGACAATTGGACATTGCGATATATGTATCGATAATCAAGTAATATCTTATGGAAACTATGATTACGATTCTATTAGATTATTTGAAACCATTGGGGATGGTGTTTTGTTTATTGCTCCACGAGAAAGTTATATTCCATTTTGCATCGAAACTGATCATAAAACGATTTTTAGTTATGGGGTTCGTTTAACAGTTAAACAGTTAGCGAGTGTAAAACGAGAAATTGAAAAGTTAAAAGAAAATACCTACCCTTGGTATCCGCGTTCATATAAAGATAGGAATGATTGTAATGACTATGCCAGCCGTCTTTATTTACGAACGGGAGCTAGCTTTTTTAAATTTAAAAGAGGACGCTATAAAACATATTTTGTTTTAGGGTCTAATTGTGTTAAGTTAGCTGAAGCAATTATGGGAAAAGCAGGAATGGATATTATTGATTTAAATGGAATTATTTCTCCGGGTACTTATCAAAACTATTTAGAGAAGGAATATCAAAGGGCAAATGGTGTTATTATTTCAAAAAATGTTTATAACCAATTGACAATTGACCATAAATGAGACATAATAATGGAGTATTATGGTTATGTCAAAGAAAGACAATAATACTTTGCATAGGTGACCCCTCTCCCATATAATCACCTATGCAGAAAAGGAACAAGAAATTGTTCCTTTTTTTATACATTTTTTTTAAAAGTTCATAAAGTGTTCACATTTCTCCGATATTATTACAAATGTCGTCAAGACAAGATAATATATAAGTATAGGTCACCCCCTTCTTCCCCAAGAACGACCTATACATTAAAGGAAGTATTCCCCAATGCTTCCTTTTTTTTATTTGTTAGTGCAAAAAAATTCTTGCCTAGATAATAAAAATTTGCTAGAATATAAAAGGGCAACAGTGTGTCTTCCAGAGGAAGACATTTTTATTTTGATATAAAACAAAAAGGAGAATAGAAAATGGCAAAGTATATATTTGTAACAGGTGGGGTCGTATCAGGCCTTGGTAAAGGTTTAACTGCTGCATCGTTAGGTCGAATTTTAAAACAGCGAGGGTTAAAAGTGTTTATGCAAAAATTAGATCCTTATATCAATGTTGATCCAGGAACGATGTCACCATATCAGCATGGTGAGGTTTTTGTAACGGCAGATGGTGCTGAAACCGATTTAGATTTGGGGCATTATGAAAGGTTCATTGATGAAGAATTAAATCGTAATTCATCTATTACTACAGGACGAATTTATAGTAATGTTATATCTAAAGAACGTCGAGGGGATTATCTAGGAGCTACGGTACAAGTGGTACCACATATTACAAATGAAATAAAAGCAAAAATTTATGCTGCAGCATCAAGTTCTAATGCAGATATTGTAATTACTGAAATTGGAGGAACGACTGGAGATATTGAAAGTTTACCGTTTTTAGAAGCAATTAGACAGGTACGCTTAGATTTAGGTTATGATAATACTCTTTATATTCATACGACACTATTACCTTATATTGGAGCGAGTCATGAGGTTAAAACTAAACCAACACAGCATAGTGTTAAGGAGCTAAGAGGTTTAGGGATTCAGCCAGATTTTATTGTATGTCGAAGTGAGAAGTATATTGAACAAGAGCTTAAAGATAAAATTTCATTATTCTGTAATGTTCCAACAAAAAACGTAATTTCAAATTATGATGTTGAAGTATTATATGAATTACCAATGATGTTATTGGATCAGCATATGGATGATCTTGTCCTTGAACATCTAAGAATTGAGGCCCCACAACCAAATATGAGTGAGTGGGAGAGTTTGATTGAACGGGTTAAAGGTTTAGATCATGAAATAACAATTGCTTTGGTAGGAAAGTATACTCAATTACCAGATGCTTATTTGTCAGTAAATGAAGCTTTAAGACATGCGGGATATTATGAAAATAGTGTTGTAAATATTGAATTTGTTGATTCTGAGGAAATAACAAAAGATAATGTCGCTGAAAAGTTAAAAACAGCAGATGGAATCATAGTTCCTGGAGGATTTGGTAACCGCGGAATTGAAGGAATGATAGATGCAATTGAATATGCACGAATCAATAACTTACCATTTTTTGGAATTTGTTTAGGGATGCAGCTGGCAACGATTGAATACGCCCGTAATGTTTGCGGCTTGAAAGATGCTAATTCATTAGAATTTGATGAACTAACAAAAAATCCTATTATTAATTTAATGTCTGATCAATCATTAACTGATATGGGTGGAACTCAACGCTTAGGTGATTATAATTGTGAACTGGCTGCCGGTACACATGCTAGAGAATTATATGGGGTCGATATGATTCAAGAACGTCATCGTCATCGCTATGAATTTAATAATGAGTATAAAGACGCTTTAGTTGAACATGGACTTACGATTGCAGGCATTAATCCTGAACGTAATTTGGTAGAAATAGTGGAAATTAAGGAACATCCATATTTTGTGGCTTGCCAATTTCATCCAGAATTTACAAGTCGACCAAATCGTTCTCAACCGCTATTTCAGGGTTTGATTACAGCCGCTCATAAGCGAAAATATCATGGGTAGGTATTGCACCTATCCTTTTTATATAGTACCGTAATATGATACTTAGTGAATAAATAGTAACTTTAGTCCTAAATCAAGATACAAACTCCCCTGATTAGTCATTATCATTGTATTCGCTTACAACTATAATAATTGATATAGGAGGAAGTAAAATGAGAAAAATAAAAAAACTATTTGCAATGATGATGACATTAGTAATGACCCTAGGCATTATTACAACAAATATTAGTGCAATCGAGGAATTAAAAGTTACTTCAATTGTTGCTAATACATATGTTGGGGATGGACAAAGAGAAGTGAGTTCATTTGAAATCACTGTCAATGATATTAATTTAGTAAATGATTTAAAGGCTGAAGATTTTGATATTACTAATAACGTTAGCTCAGTACCCTACGACGTTGCGACAAATGCTTTAGCAGATGATTATTTAGATGATGGAATTAGTTTAGAAATTAAAGGAAATACAATTATTCTTAATGTAAAAGCCTTTGATTATACTGGACGATACAATCCTGATTTTAGTAAAAATCCTTGGCAGGTTACCTGCAACAAATATGGTGTGTTAAGTTTCAATAAAGATAATGTGACTACATTGAAAACAAAAACTTTGGATGATGCAATCAGAGGAACGTTTACATATGCGGGATTAACTCGTGAGTATGCTTTATATTTGCCTAAAAATAGTGATGGAACTAACATGAAAAATGTTCCATTAGTAGTATGGAATCATGGTGGTGGAGAATATGCAGGGCAATTAGAAAATACACTTGTTGCTAATAGAGGTTTAACTGCATGGGTAGAGGCAGGATATAATACAGCGGTATTACAAATTCAAGTTTCTAATCCAAACTATAGCTACGGGACAGCTTTTGATGAAGATAAGAAATCTTTGATCGATCAAAATAACGCTTTACAAGCAGCGTTAATAAAAAAATTAATTGCAGAAGGAACAGTTGATCAAAATCGTGTTTATGTTACAGGAGCATCAAGTGGTGGTGGCGCAACGATGCGCTTTATTATGCAATACCCAGAACTTTTTGCGGGTGCGATAGCTTGTTGTTCAATGGATCCGATTGTGTGGGTACATTATAATTATCAAGATTCTTATGAACAAATTGTTGAAAATTTTGAAACTGCTTTCCAAGGACAAGTATACACTTGGGATGAAACAAAAGAAATGATGGTAAGCAAACAAGTTGATACTGCTTCTTTAGTAGAGTTACCAATTTATTTTACACATGCTCAAAATGATACTACATGCAATGTTAATAGTTCAAAAGCTATGTATGAAGCTTTAAATAATCTAGGTGCTAAAAATAATCACTTAACAATCTGGTCAAATCAAGAAATGACTGACGAAGGAATTGCTGAAGGTTTATTACATTGGTCGTGGGTAAAAGTACTTAACCATAATGAAGAAGGTTCACCAATGAATTGGTTATTTAAACAGACAAATGCTTCAGAAAATATTCCAGTAGAAAAAGAAGAGTCGAATAATTCTAAAACTGAAACAACTGCTTCTGAGGAAGCAAAGAAAGCAGTTAAAACAGGTGATGATAGTACAGTTGAATTGATGGCTATGATGACTGGATTATCATTGTTAGCGGGAACAGTAGTATTAAGTAAAAAATATTATTAATAATAAAAATCCTCTAACTGAAATGAACCTCATTATTTGAACGTTCAAATAATGGAAGATTATTTCAAATGAGGATTTTTTATTTAAAATTCGAGTAATTTCACCAAAAAATTAATGAAATATAGTATACTAATACCCAGAGGTGAAAGCGCTATGATAAAAAATATAACTTTATTAGATAGTATTTTGGATGTTGCTAACTGTGTCGATATTAATGATAATAATACCTATATTGCTCGGAAAGTGATAGAGAATTGTGTTTGGTTAAAGGATATGAGTTTAGAGGATTTCTTAGAAACAACTAATATTAATGGGAGTCAGTTTAAACGATTTTATAAATTGTATGACTGCAACAATTTTTCAATCTTGAAAGAGCGGATTGGCTTGTGGTGTGATATTCGTAAAGAGCAAGTAGTAAAACAGTGTCAGTGGCAAAAACAAGAACCGCTTGCAAGAGTTATTTTTAACTTAACTAATTATAATGATTTTAATGATTTTTTTAATGTTGAGTTAATTGATCGGATTTGCAAGCAAATCTATCAAAGTAAGCGTATTATCATGTATGGGGCGATGGGATTGTTGAATTTAACACATGATTTTCAAATAGATATGAAACTGTTTGGAAAGGATTTTATTCGTAGTTCGATGTATGAAGATAAGGCTCTAGTTCCTCAAAAAGATGATTTTGTATGGCTTTTTTCAATGATGGGAAGAACGATGAATATGGTAGGGACAACAATGCGTTTAAAAATCTTTAATGGTCCTTGTAAGAAGTTATTAATTACTCAACACGGGGCATTATTAGAGAGTGATTTTTTAATTTCATTAAATACTGATAATGATTATTATGAGGGGCAGTATGTTTTTATGTTTTATCTAGATATGATTAAAACAAGATATTATGAATTATATATAAAGGAGAACTAGGCAGATGATTTTGGGGAAGGTTATGATGGCTCAAAGTGCTAATAAGCGTGGGAGTGTAGAATATCAGATCAGTAAAAAAACATTGATGCTCGGAAATCGAATCAAAGATTATTCATTAGAAATGTTTATTAAAGAAGCTGGGGTATCAAAAACATCATTGATGCGGTATTTAAATAGCCTGGGGGTTAATACCTTTACTTCTTTTAGGGAAATAATCACATTAGAGAGTATTAAAGGCATCACAGCCTTGGAAACAATAAAATATAACTATAAGGAAGAACAGCTAGACAAACAGGCTGTTAAATTAGGAAAAATAATTAAAGAGGCTAAACGTGTTATTGTTTTGGGGGATGGTAATTGTTTTAGTTTGATGATTTATATGAAAGCCTTTATTCATCTAGGGATAGATTTTGAAATTCCTATTTATTTAGGTAAGGAGGAGGATATTTTTGATGAATATGCATTATCTAAAGATGATCTGGTAATTTTTATCAGTCTTCATGAAACGTTTAGAAGTTTTTTAGATCATCGAACGATGTTTTATAAGGATGTTAGATATTTTCAATTCAATTGTCCGTGTCGAGTTGCATTTGTGGGAGAAGTAGATTTAGGACAAGAACCACTAAGTGAATACCAGTTTATCGTAGATATTGATGGGCTTATATATGAACGTAAAATGCGTTTAGATAAGTTATTTGAAGAGGCAATGAGTTATTTATGTCTTAGTTATGAATTTGTTTATTAATTCTTAAGTTTTTATTGATGGGAATTTTTGTTTGTTTTTGTTATAATACAGTATATTATGGAGGCGGTAATATGCTTGAAACTAAATCAACTAAGAAATTTAAGATAATTAAAGGAATAATTTGTATTCTTACTTTAGCAATGCTAGTGGCAGCAGTGATTTTTTTATTCATTGTTGATGATATGAAAAAGAAGCGACGTCTGATTTTTTCAATTGTTCAATTATTGTTAATGATAGGAATTATAATTTTACCAGAACAGTTAAAGGAACGACTTGATTTAAAAATTCCGATTATGTTAGAAACCTCACTAACTGTATTTGCTTTTTGTGGATTTGTACTTGGTGATGTGTTTGATTTTTATAAAAAAATACCTATTTGGGACTCAATACTACATGCTTTTTCAGGTGTGATCTTAGCTTATGCAGGTTTTGTTTTAATTGATTATTTTGTTAAACGTGAAAGTGTAAATATATCGATGGGACATATGTTTATTTGCACTAGTGTAGTATTGTTCTCGTTAGCATTGGGTGCTTTATGGGAAATTGGAGAGTATTTGGTTGATGATATTTTTGGGACTAATAATCAGCAGTATATGAAGTCTACGCGAGGAACTTTATATGGCCAAAAAGATGTGCCTTTAGAAGGACATGCAGCTTTAGGCGATACGATGAAAGATTTAATGTTAGACTTAGCTGGAGCAACAGCTATTGTAACAATAGAATACTGTAAAGAGGATTATCGCAAAAAGAAAGCTAAGAAAGAAGATAAGTAAACTTTGAGCATTGAAAATGCCCTAGAATATAGGGCGTTTTTGTGTTAGAATATGGCGTGGAGGAGTGAGAGTATGTATCGAATTGGACAATCAATTGATATTCATCAGCTAGTAGCAGGACGAAAGTTGATTTTGGGTGGTGTTGAAATCGAACATGAGCGTGGTTTGTTAGGACATAGTGATGCTGATGTTTTATGTCATGCCGTTATTGAAAGTATTATTGGGGCTTTAGGATTAGGTGATATTGGGAAACATTTTAGTGACACTGATGCTCAGTATAAAGGGATTAGTTCTTTAGTGCTATTAGAAAAAACTTATGAAATGATGGATGATCGCGGTTACGAAATAAGTAATCTTGATGCAATCATTTTGATTGAAAAACCAAAGATGGCACCTCATATCCAAAAAATGAAGGAAAATATTAGCAGGATCTTAAAATGTGATATTGCTGATGTTAATATTAAAGCAACCCGTGGTGAGAAGCTTGGCTTTGTTGGTCATGAAGAAGGTGCTGTTTCTCAATGTGTGGTTATGTTAAAGAAGAAAGGGATTTAAGAATGGAAAAAGTAAGAGTAAGATATGCTCCTAGTCCAACTGGACATCTACATATTGGGGGAGCAAGAACCGCTTTATTTAATTATCTATTTGCAAAACATCATGGTGGAGATTTTATTTTTAGGTTAGAGGATACTGATATTGAAAGAAATATTGAAGGTGGTGAGGCTAGCCAATTAGAAAATCTAGCGTGGTTAGGAATTATTCCAGATGAATCACCATTAAATCCAAAACCAGAGTATGCGCCATATCGTCAAATGGAACGTTTGGATATTTATCGTAAATATACTCAAGAGTTATTAGATCGAGGTTTAGCATATAAATGCTTCTGCACCCCAGAGGAATTAGATGCTGAACATGAACGCCAAGTTGAAGCTGGTGTTGCGCCAATGTATAATCGTAAATGTCGTGATTTAACAGCTGAAGAAGTAGCAGCTAAAGAAGCAGCAGGAATTCCTTATACAATTAGACTTCGAGTGCCTGCAAATAAGACATATGAGTTTGATGATATGATCCGTGGACATGTATCATTTGAATCGAATGATATTGGTGATTGGGTAATTGTTAAAGCCAATGGGATTCCAACTTATAACTATGCAGTTGTAATTGATGATCATACCATGGAAATAACACATGTTTTTAGAGGTGAAGAACATTTAAGTAATACGCCAAAACAAATGATGGTTTTTGAAATGTTAGGATGGAAAGCACCGACTTATGGACATATGACTTTAATTGTAAATGAACAAAGAAAGAAATTATCAAAACGTGATGAAAGTATCATGCAATTTGTTTCACAATACAAAGAAGAAGGATATTTACCAGATGCAATGTTTAACTTTATGGCTCTATTAGGGTGGTCACCAGAAGGAGAACAAGAAATTTTCACAAAAGAAGAATTAATTAAAGAATTTAGTGAAACGAGATTATCTAAATCACCTTCAATGTTTGATAAAGATAAGTTAACATGGGTCAATAATCGTTATATTAAAGAAAGATCATTAGAAGATGTTGTTGCATTATGTCGACCATTTTTAGAAGAGGCTTATGATCTATCAAGTAAATCAGAACAATGGATCAATGATTTAGTTGCAACGTATCATGATCAATTATCTTATGGTAAAGAAATTGTTAGTTTAGTCGATTTATTCTTTACAGATGAATTGAATTTAGATGAAGAAGCTAAAGAATTTATGAAAGATGAAACTATTCCTAATACGTTAAAAGTATTTAAAGCGCAATTAGAGAATTTAGAAGAATTTACTAAAGAAAATATTCAAGCTTGTATTAAAGCAACTCAAAAAGAGGCTAAAGCTAAGGGAAAAATGTTATATATGCCACTTAGAATTGCAACAACAGGAATCATGCATGGACCTGATCTTGCGAGTTCAATTTGCTTATTAGGAAAAGAAAAGGTATTATCTAGATTAGGGTAAATATCGATTAAGGAGCGTTTAATTTAACGCTCTTCTTTTTTCTGTAAAAGAAAAAGGATTGATATATTCATTGTTTGTGTTATATTGTATATACAATGGAATACACGGAGGAGGGGTCAAGTTACTATTATAAGCAAGGGGAAAGAGTATGAGTATAATAGCAAAACTGACCGAAAAGAAAGATTTTTCAGCGTCGGAATCTAAAATCGCAGATTATATTATTGAAAATAAGGAGGAGATATTACATTTTACAATTAGAGAATTAGCTAAAACAACATATACTGGGGCATCGACTGTAATGCGAGTCATAAAAAAAATTTATGATGGTAGTTTTTCTGATTTTAAGGTCGATTTAGCTTATGAATTACAAAATATGATGAGTAAAGGAAATAATAAAATCTTATTTCAAATAAAAAAACAAGAAACAGCTTTTTCTGTTATGGAAAAAATTGCAAGTGTTGAAAAAGATACAATCGATCGAACAAAATTGTTATTGAATTATCAACAAATTGAACGTATAACTAAGTTGATCAACAAGGCTACAATAATCTATATTTTTGCAGATGGAATTAATGAGCAGATTGGACACGAATTTAAGTATATGATGGCTCGGATTGGAAAAGCTGTAGAGATTGCAACCGATAACTTTTGGGTAGCATTAAATTGTTTAAGTGAATCGGCTAATCCATTGGCAATCTATGTTAATCATCGTGAACATTATGTTCAATTATTAGAGAAGATAAGATTAAATCATAAAATTGCAATTCCTGGGATTGCTGTTACGGGATATATTAATTCCACTTTTGAAACTTGTTGTAAAGAAGTGATTACTATTCCTACTGGAGTTAGTTATTCAGATCTAGCTCCTGTTATTTATACAACTGCAATACGTTATGTTTTAAATACGCTCGTGGGCTGTGTGATTGCTTCAAATCATGAATTGAGTATGGATAAATTGATTGACTATACTGAATTATCACAGACAGTGAAATAGTTTTACTTTGAGTTGGTACAATGTGCCAGCTTTTTTTTATTTGTGAGCTTTTATTTAGAAACATTGTTCCAAAAGAAATGCATATGTTTAAAAAATAACGTATTTATGTTAATAATATGGATAGATAATAAATATTAATGGATTGTTACTTTCAGTAGGCAAGACCAAGGACCAAAAAAGCATTAATTGAGGTTTTTAGTCTTGCCTTTTTTAGTGTTTTAAAGGAGGGAACATTAAGTATAAAGTAGACTATTTTTTAAGAAAGGAAAGGGAAAATGAGAAGAACAAAAAGAATTATAGCTTCTTTAGTTGCAGCAGTAACAGTTATATCGCAAGTTATGCCAATGATGAAAGTTACTGCAGCAACCGATAATGTCAGATTAGCAACATTTAATATTGAAGCTAATATGAAAACTGATGTAGTTAAGTTAAATGAATTATTAAAGAGAAATAATGTTGATATCGTAGGATTGCAGGAAGTGGATATTAATACAAGTCGTAATCCATACAATATGTTAGAGAAGTTTGTAGAGCAAGGTGATTATGCTTACAGTTCATTTCAAAAAGCAATTGAAACTGGTGGTGGTGATTATGGTGTTGCACTACTGTCAAACTTAGAATTAATCAACACAAATGGTGGAGTTTTGAATAGTGAGGGAATTAAAGAAGCTCGAGCATGGCAAAAAGGAGAAATTGAAGTAAACGGTAAAGTTATTGCAGTTTATAATACTCATTTGACACATGAGTCAGTAGAAGCTCGTGCGAAACAGTTATTAGAGTTAAAAGCAACTATGGATCAAGATCCGGCAGAATATAAAGTTGCTTTTGGGGATTTTAATGTAGATCAAAATCACAATGAAATTTATCCATTTTTAGAAGATTACAACATTGCAAATGGTAAAGGTGGAAAGTGGTACGATACCTTTAATGGTACTGATGCAAGTATGAAGACTAGTGCAGTCGATAATATTATTACTTCTAGAAATTTAGAAATTAGTAATATTACAATGGTTGAAACAGATTTATCTGATCATAATTTATTTTATGCTGATGCTAAGTTATTAGATCAACCAGTTGCTTCTAGAGATTATTTAGATCTTGTGATTAGCGATGCTAATGCTTTAGATGAAGGTAAATATAGTAACGCTTCTTACAACACTTTAGATGAAAAATTGGTTGCAGGGGAACTGCTTGATCAAAATGCTACTCAAGAGCAAATCAATAAGGCTGTTAAAGATATTCAAACAGCACAGGATAATCTTAAAACAAGATATCCTAATTTAGCTCTAAATAAAGATGTAAATTATTCTGGAGTTGAAGGAGACAAGAATAATAATGGTGAATGGGTTTATCCACAGTTTGCTGGGGAAAAAGCTATTGATGGTGATGCTGAGTCAAGATGGTCTGCTGCCAAACAGGATGAACAATGGCTGATTGTAGATTTAGGTCGAGTTGAAAGTATCGAACATATAATCTTGAATTTCAGTTCTGAAGCACCAGAATACAGTATACTTGTATCGAAAACAGGTGAAGAAGATTCATATCAAGAAATATTTTCAACTGTAGATGGCAGTCAAGGTAATGAAATAGTAAAGTCAATTGGATTTGAAAAATGCGAAGCGCGATATGTCAAATATGTTCAACATAAGATGTGGAAATACGACAAAAACGGTAAATATTATGGAAGTAGTATTTATGAATTTGAGGTATATGAACAAGATCCAGATGCCAAAGATTACAGTAATATTGCATTGAATCAGCCTGTTAGCGCTTCATCATTAGAAGTAGGTGATGGCCGCTTTACTGCACCAATGGCAGTAGATGGAGTGGTTTCTGAGGACAGTCGGGTATCTTTTGGTAAAACTGCAGATAATCAATGGTTATTAGTAGATTTAGGAAGTCGTAAGACAGTATCTGAATTTGTAATAAATTATGAATCATGCCCACCAGCATTTAAAATTCAAGTATCTACTGACGGTGTAAACTATCAAGATGTTTATGAAGCTGCTGATCTTTCAGATGGAGGACCTAGTGAAATTAAAGAGATTCAAATTGAAGCAACAAAAGCAAGATATGTTAAGTATGTTCAATTAAAACGCTGGACCCATACTAATAAAAATAAATATAGTGGCAGTATTTATGAATTTGAAGTATATAAAGAAAGAGATCATACAGTTACAACTGCTGATGAAGTTTTAAAGTCATTGAATAAGGAAGCGCCACAAATCAATGGTAATAAAATTGTTTTACCAGCGGTACCTGATGGCTTTGAAATTAGTTTATACGGTTGCGATAATAAACAGGTTGTAGCAATGGATGGAACAATTACTCGGCCATTGGAAGATATGGATATTAATGTATTATATCAAGTTAAAAACTTGAATGATGAAACTGATATTGCTTATAGTGAAGCCGATATTAACTTTATTGTACCTGGAGCTTATAACAAGGAAGAAAGTATTAATGCTAAGCCTAATGTAATGCCGGGATTACGGGAATGGAAAGGTAATGAAGGAGA
>OLOF01000570.1_pt1 | contig 14490 bp, 16 predicted proteins | sample 1643121 | NCBI WGS metagenome assembly OLOF01 (sample SAMEA3136677, study PRJEB25190) | human gut metagenome | biome: human gut; feature: human-associated habitat; material: faeces | place: Austria | collected 2013
ACAGTTGGAATCTGTCGATAGCCTGTCCGAACGCTCCAGCATATCCGTCCTGTCCACTTCCGGTCTCATTATCATACTGCCATGACCAGTAAGCTCCATTTACAGGGCTGACACGGTACTGTGCTTTCTGATAGCCGTATTTTGCCACATAATCCGCTGGAGTATTGTAGTACACCTCAATTGCGTCAATCGGCTGTCCTGTACCTGCATAACCATTGTCGTGGTCATTCCAGTTGCATCCTGTCACATAAGGCAACCAACCTCTGCCGATTACGTGGACTCTGTATTTTACGGAGCCTTTGTCCACCTTAATAGCTACATCCGTGATGCGTTTACCCTGAATCCCGGCAAAATCAGTGAGATTCCGTACAAACGGCAGGATTCGACCATCTTCCAGTTTGACGGCGTAAGTAAATACCACTTCTGGTTGCTTCTGTTGGGCTGGTGACTGTCCAGAACTCTGTCCACCAGATACATAAGTTGGTGGGGTTACATTACCTCCCATATACTCCTTGATACGCTTGATAAAATAGGATTTTGTAGCTTCTCTGCCGCCGTGAATTTCTACAGATCTGTGCGGGCAAGATGTGGCATAGACCTCCTGATGCAGTCTGATTGTACTTGTGCTTGGCGTGATTCCATACTGCTTGCACTTCTGCGCTGCCAGCTGCAATGCTTTTTCCTCATTTGCTTTAAATACATCCAGATCACCCATGCTCTGGCATACTTCGATACTCAGATAATTCAAATTTCCACTCGTATCTCTACAGTGCCATGCACAATTCCAGTCGTCCTCTGCCTGTAAGATTCCGTCCTGTGCTACATAATAGTGCGCAAATCCATTTTCCAAAGGATGTGTCTTTAACCAATTTCTGTAAAACGCTGCGTTCGCATTCTGACTACCAGCGTCATTATGGATAAAGATTCCTACCGGATTTCTCCCTCTGTTTCCTGCTACTCCACGACAAATACTCATATTTTCTCCTTTCCGTGCGATGTCGCACAATAAAAGAGGACGATTACTCGCCCTCCTGCTCCTGTGATTTATTTGTTAAAACATCCAGTGCTTTTTTTAACGCTTCCGGATATTTCACACCCATAATTCCAACATTTTCCAAAATCGAGATACCCTCATTTGCTATAAATGCCAGTACCACGGCTGTACGGATGTAGTCTACGCCGAGAGTAACATCCAGCCGATATGCAATAAGTACGATCAGTAGGGATACCCCTTTTCTGCACAGACCTTTCCATGCAGAGTAGCTGCTCAGTGCCCCATTTTTTGACTTGTTGCTCTTTTTCCAAAAGGCTGCGATCAGCAATCCGAGTACGAAATCCACTCCCATAAAAATGAGTAATGTAGTCAAATCCTCGGACCATCCTCCAATCAGATTTACAAATCCTCCTGCAATAGCTCCGAATACCATGCATAAAAACGCTTTTACATTTGCCAACTGCTCCATTTTCTTCATATCCTCACTTTCCTTTCTAATTTTTAAGTATAAAAATAAGACCCTCACGGTCTCGCTCTGATCTCCATATTCACTCCTTTAGTCATCCGTAATCCATGTAAATGTCTTTATGCGTTCACAGTAGTCTGTCTTGCCAGTTACAATGGATATTCCTCCGTCTTTTGAAATATAATATCTGCCAGTCCCGATAACTGACGGACCAACCAATTCGCTGTACGTTTCTACTATGTCTACGACTGGTCGATATCCTATAGGGATCCTTAATTCGTCAAACGGCCCATGTGATCCCGTGTTCGGAAACTGTATAAGCGCTGTGATTTTACATGTAACCACGCACCCTCTCCTTATTAGCTCCGCCTGTATATAGTTGGATGAGTTTGTGCTGGCGAATGGTCCTTTTATTTTTCCGGAGTCATAATTTGTTGCTTTAGATATGTTTATTTCGTATGATCCGGAGCTTTTAACAAATATACCGTCCCGTTTAAAAATAACAAGGTTGGAAATGGTGGCTCCGTCAAAATACTGCGCAATCTGCGTTGGGAATATAGACAAGCTTGTGTGTCTGCCGCTGTCCATCCCATTCGCTACAAATACACCTTTGCTTATTGCAGAGCTGTTTATCTCGTTTTCATCCTCGGAGTAGATCTCTCCGGTATTTACTTGGATAAAAAAGTGTCCGTCCAGACTCTTTATAAGTCCAGCGGTTACAGTTCCGAGGTTTGCGGCAATCGCACTTAGCGCCTCTACATTCAGATTTTCTACCGAAATGTAATAGATCACCCACTTACTGCCGTCCCATCTTTTAATCGGCTCTCCGCTTGCAGTCTGCCAGAGCTGTCCCGCTTTTGGATTTTCCGGAGCTGTTGGAGACACGATAATGCCGGAATCCCCGTCTGCCCCATTCTGCCCGTGTACTCCGATGATAATAGGGGTTGTCTTGGTCGAGGTTCCATTTGTGTAGGCATAAACTTCGTAGCTCCACAAATATTTTTTTACGTCCGTCATGTCCTGCTTCGTAGTGCTCCACCCAGAAGAGGAATTTGTGATTCCGGTACTCTTTTCGGATGCGAGGTAGTACTTTGTAATAGATTCGATTCCAACACCGTCCTGACCATCATCCCCTTTATACTTCGACCACTGATAATCTGTGGGATTGCTACTTTCTGTCGGTACTTCCTTGTTATAGGCAAATCCGATGTAATATTTTCCGTTCGGGCTGTCAGACATCCCGTTTCCGCTGGCATCATCCGCATATCTCACCCACGTATAGTAAGTTTTTCCGTCATCTCCGGGCTTTCCTGGTACTCCCTCTCCGGTGATCCTTGCCCACTGGTAATCTTCCGGATTATTGGACATTACCGGAGTCTCCTTATTGTAGGCGATTCCTAAGTATTCTTTTCCATCCGGACTACTGGACATTCCATTTCCATATTCGTCATCGGCAAATTTAAACCATGTGTAATACGTTGTTCCGTCTTTTCCCGGCTCTCCATCCGATACATCTGTCACTGTGACCTCATAATACCCACGCTTTACGCCATTTTCGTAAGCCGTAAATGAGTAAACCGCCTTAACATCCACATCCTCGGCATTAACCGTAACACTCTTGCCAACGTAAAACTCTGTCCCATCTTTACTCCACCGAATCTCCAGATTTCCAGACACATCCACACCGTTGTTGTAAGCGTAGGCTGTCAGCGTTGTGCTCCCGATGCCGTTTTTAAAGATAATTCCATTGTTTGTGGCAATGGAGCAGGTGTAAATCTTTGTTTTGTTAATCAGATCCTCTACTTTCTGCAGCAAATCTTCAGAGATTTCCGACTGTAGCTCTTTAAAATTGGTAAAGACTGTCTTGTTTGCTTGCGGATTCGTGAAACTGCGAACCTGCTCCGATACTCTTGCACTCAAGTATAAGGTAGGAACGTACTCCTCATCTTCGATCTCCACGGTATCTCCGATAGCAGTATCAAAATACCCCGTTACATCATAAGTCACAGCCGGTTCAGATGCGGTTTTAAGATCTGACAGCGCCATACTGTACAGCTTGTCTTTATTATCCGTATCGTAGGATTTTGGCATAAAGATGTATCCGTCTTCCTTGTTTATCAGATTCGATGGGAAGCGATCTCTTGCCTGTGGTGCCCGGATATCTGGACCTTGTGTATAAAACTCTACTACACCGTTCTCATCCAGCTCTTCTTTCTCAATTCCCTGTATAGTCAGTCCATCCTTTCCTGTTGGACGGATACCGGTGTACAGGTTTTCGATACTGGATTCCTTCCGGATGCCGGTAACATTTTTCCCGTACCGCAGTTTGATATCTCCCCGGAACTCCCCAACTCCCGTGTTATTGTCTGAGTGTTCCCGATACACGTTCATTACAATTTCTTTCAGTGAATAATCATCATTTAACACAGTCTGGAACTCAATCTCCGCATCGAATACATTCGCCACGGAAAATAAACGGGACAGTACCGTTGCCTCACCTGTCCATTCGTTTGAAATCCGCTTATCTGACACTTCATTGATCCCGATCCGCACGGTACGTTCCGGATCAAAGGCAGTTACATATTCCTCAAAGCTCATTGCACTTTCAGATTTGTATGCCCCAACATTCTCGTTGATCAATTCGAAGCTTAAAGACCATGCTGTCGCAGTAACTGTAAATTCATCCTTTTCCACATGTACGATATTCAGATAGTAGTCTTTTCCGTTATATACAAAGGCTACTTTATTCCCTTCTACGATATACGCCGCATCCTCGTGTTTGGAACTTACCGTAAATGCGTATGTATTCGCTGTCCCCTGCAGATATTCATGGAGCTCATCGTTCCAATAATGCATAGAGTTTCGATGGGTGTTATCCAAAAATGCAAGCACCCTGTCATGTGGATTCAGTACGGCAATTCTGATTTCATTCATTATAAATACGCCTCCCTTATTTTGGCTTTAATCGTTGGTGGAGGACTGCTAAATGCCGAGTAGGAGAACTGGATCTCCGTCTCTCCCGGCGGTACCAGAAAATGCTTACTTCCTCGGATTTCATCTTCCATCCGCTTCATCCCGTTTACATAAACCGCTGTATCATTTCCATCAATATAGACCACATCTCCGGACTTATACCGGTTCGGCACATCTCTGTATTTTTCCACGTTATCCTTGCGGAACCAGATACTTTTTAAATAATTGTGCGTAACCAGCTGATTTCCAAGATCTCTACTTCCCCACTGCCCGATCCAGACCTGTATCTTCTCGCACGCCATGTCCTTGATTTCCGGGATAGTGAAGTAATAGTACTGCCCATACCAGAAAATACGCAACCGATCCCCTTCTTTTAAAAAATCATTATGCCCGCCACCCATCTTTAAATTAAACGGGTTTCCCTCATAAGCTGTCGGCTGGAAATCCAGTGTCTTGATCTTCTTGTTTTGTGGTGCGAACCAGTCCACATGCGCCGTATTACCAACCGTATCACTCTTGTTAATAGACATAGAGCAGATCACTTCATTTTTCCCTGTAAGAAACGCAATAGTCTGTGCTCCCGTCTGTCCCATCAATCCAGTCTCGAACCAGTGCTGCGTGTAACAGTAAAAGTTCTTTGCCCCACGTCTGCCCTCGCTGTCAACCGGGATAGTAAGTGTTCTCATTCCGCCGTTCCAGTACCCGGATGTTGCCTGTCCACCTTTTAATGCCATGACGTTATATCCGGCAACATTCTTGACTTCGAGTGTTCCCTGTGTGGTATTTTCTGGATTCTGATAAGAGGTGCCGTGATCGTCTTGAAACAGGCTATACCCCTCTGACAGTATCTCTGACGCCTTATAGTCTTCGCCGTCTGCTTCTTCGATCTTGCCGAGTTGTATTGCACCGTATTTACTGGCAATCCCAATAAATCCATTTTCATGGTTGTGAGTGATATCGTAGCTTACCGGAACGGATTCTGTACCACCATTTACAATAGTAAGCGTCTGATATCCGCTTTCCTGATGGGCGGTAAACGATTTTTCCGCTGCAGAATATTTCCGTGGATCACAACAATAAAAAGTAAATTCGCTTTTTACGTTCAATCTGCCTGGCTCCACATCTCCTACACTTGATTTCGTCCCGATAAAATATTTATCCGGTTCATCTGCAAAAATCAGCTTTGCCTGTTCCTTATTTAAGATTCCAGAGAGTTTGTTGAATTTTTCCTGAAACTCTCTAGGGGATGTGCAAAGCAACTGGTATCCAACTGTAATACTTCTGGTTGTATCTCGCTTTCCCGTATACTCGGACCCATCCACAAGATCAATTTCTCTCTCCGAAATTTCCGATCCCAAAAGCTCACGACCGGTCACGTACAGAGTTCTGTATCCGTCAATCAAATTTTCAATATATGCCCCATCAATCTGCAGAGCCTCACTCGGCAGGGAGCTTTTACTCCCCGCCTGATTTGTATCCACAAACTCATACATGGCTTCTTTCTCCTTTTAGTCTCATCTTCATACTCTCACGGCTTTCCAGCTCTTTCTGCGTAAATTCCGCCGTAACACGTGCTGCTTCTCTGCCGTTGTACTCAACTGGTACAACGATTGTGTATGTCGCGTTCCGCTGATAGGTGTAACCATCAGATAATTCTTTTTTTGTATCAGTTCTACTTGTATATGCCGTCATGACTGGATCAACACTGGAAATAACCGGAATATCAATTCTGTCATTTATTTCATCGCCCATCCCATAAACTGCAACCATCGGAGTATTTTCTATGCCACCTACTACGACACTTCTCGTTTTTGGCAGACTCGCCCGAGACGCTACTGCAGAATTTGCCGTGGCTACCATCTGCGCCGCAATCGCCTGTATTCTTCCGAGGCTTGCAGCCAGTCCATTTGCGAAGCTCATCCCGATATTTAGACCGCTACTGTAGGCACTTCCGGCTCCAGACGCAAAAGAGGCAAGCACAGCGGAAACAGTACTAATTGCAATTGCCTGTGTTGGCTGTAGTCCGTTCTGTACACCCTCTTTTGCACTGTCCCCAAGTTTCTGTCCAGAGTTTCTCGCTTTTCCTGCGCCGTTGTCAAATGCGCTTACAATAGATTTCACCGCACTTTTCGCCTTGTTACCAAGAGCATCAAGTCCATCATTCACAATGCTTACAGAATCTTTCATGCTCTCGATAGATTTCTGTGCTGTTTTCGCATTCTTTGCAATCGACTTCATACTGGAATTAACCGCCAATAGTGCCGCTGCCATTGCCAGTACGCCAACACACGCTGCTGTCATCGCCACTCCAAATGCAACAACTCCCACCGTGACACCAAGCACTGCAACTCCTACTGCCAACAATCCAACTGCAAGAACCGTACATCCAGCTCCTGCTACAATTGTCCCTGCTCCAAACACTGTCATTGCTGCCCCTAATGCTCCGATTGCTACAGATGCTTGCAAGCCATATTCAGCAACAATAGGGAGCACACTTGCAACCAAAGCCAATCCTGCACTCGCAAGCAGAACAGCTGCTCCTACAAGGACTGCTGCCGCTCCAAATGCGACCAGCCCAACAGCTCCTGCGGTGAGAACCGGTGCTACTGCTGCCGCTACAATCATCAAGCCACCAATTGCTACGATCAAGCCAAACATCACTGCAATTGCAAGAGGTCCGGCATTCGCCAATGAAATTGCAGATACGGTCAATACCGCAATTCCAGCCGCTGCCAAAACAACAGCTGCTCCGAATGCAACAAATCCTGCTGCACCTGCCGATAATGTCGGAGCCACCATTTTTGCCACGATCAGAAGTCCTGCGATTGCAGCTACCATTCCAACTAAAACAGCAACAGCCAATGGTCCCGATTCCGCCACAGCTTTCGCTCCTTGAGCAAGCAAAAAGAAACCACCGCTAATCAGAGCAACTCCTGCACCAAGCATCATAAATGCTTTGGCAGATTCCATAGTGCTTTTCATGCTTTCCCTACTCGACACTCCAACTTCTCTCTGTCCCTTGGAAATTCCAAGCAATTTTCCGGCAATCGCACTAATCCCTGCGCCGGCAAGACCTGCAATCGCACTGGTGAATGCACCTACAAACGGGGCAACACTTTTTGCAATCTTAAAGCCTTTATATGCAACGACAAGCTTAGGAATCTGAGGAATCACTTTCGCGATAGTTTCAGAATGATCCTCTAAAAATCCGGCAAATGTTTGCAGAGCCCCGCTCGCGGAATCCATTACACCGGCGAAAGAACTAATGCTTTCCGTGGATCCAAACGCACCGGTGATCTTTCCGAGATCTTCGCCGATTGCGGAAAAAGAATCTCCAAAAGCGTTCTTCACTTCTAATGCTTCTGTTTTTAAAACATTCCAGTACCCACTTGCTTTATCGAGAAATCCAGTTAATTTTCCTGCGATTGCATCTCCATCAAGATCTCCGATTTTATTAATTATCCCGTCCAAAGATTTAATCGCTCGACCGGATAAAACATCAAATGACGGTGCCAGCTTATTACTTACTGTTTCGGTCAGACCATCCATTGCCTGATCTACAGTCTTATACTCTGTAGCAAGCTTCGTAAATGCGTCATTTGTGCCGACTTTTGCGATAGCATCAAAAAAATCTTCTGTCGCGATTTTTCCGTCCTGCACATTCTGCACAAGCTCTGTGGTAGTCATGCCCATTTCCTTTGCAACTGCCGATATACCAGCCGGAGTCTGTTCGATCATAAGTTTAAAGTCTGCCCATGCAACCGTTGGTTTCGCTGCCATCTGTGTAGCTTGCTGGCTTAAAGTTTTCATTGCCTGTTTTGGATTCTCAGCTGCCGCCGCAAGCCCTCCGAATCCCTTTACAAGCTTGTTCGTGCTTTTAATACCTACTGCACTCAGCTGAGCGTAAGTACTCGCCATATCAGATGCGCTGTAAATAGTATCTTCTGCAAACTCTTGCAATTCCTTTTTTACAGATGCAATCTCGTCAGCGCCTTTGCCAACCATCGACATGTTTCCGTTAAATGTTTTCCATGCAGCACTGGAAGAATTTAATTCCGACACCATACCGCCAATACTGGATGTGACAGCACCAAATGCCTTTTGTCCAATTCCGGCCATGATTCCAAATCCGATTCCACTTGTGAGCGTGCTTTTTAAATTGCTTACGGTACCCATTGCAGATTTGAAAGCAGACGTAAATCCTCTATCCTGCGCAGATAATATTGCCTTTACGGAAAAACTTTCTGCCATGCCATCACTCTCCTTTCATCATTCTGCCGATTATGTCCAATCTTTCATTTTTTTGCTTTCGGTTCCTCACACGATCTACTTCTTTTTCGTAATCAAAAAACTTTCTGAATCTCTGATAAACTGGTTTAGTCTTATTCTTTCCGACCTTTTTCTCTGCTTTCACAGCAAAATTCAGGAATGCTTGCAGATGATTTCGATAGTCCTTATCTACTTCTCTTAGCTGCACAGCCTCCATGAGCAAGGTGTATTCTGGAATTGTCAACCTATCCACTTCTTCAAAGCTCTTAAAGCCAAGATACCGGAAACAATTCAACGCCACCTCTCTGTAGGATTCTTCAAAATCTACATCATCAGCTCTCTCTTCTTCGCTTCTTCCTCTTCCATTCTCTGTTTCTCTTTCTCCACAGCGTCCACAATCTCTTTTGTAGCTTTTTTCGTAGCATTGGTACTCTTCAAGAAACCCATTACTGTTTCTGTAAGCTCATCAATATCTGTGTCCTCATCGTCGATATACTCATCTAAAAGGCCTCTTGTCACTCTCGGATTCTGCCCTTTATTCGCAACATCAAGAATGTTTACCAGCGCATCCGGATCACCATTCACTAAGTTCATAAGCGCATATCGGAATCCTACGTCTTTTTTTACTCCCGGCAATCCATCCACAGGCATATTCGTCTGCTTGTTGATCTCTCTTAAAAATCCCATTCCGAATTTAAACTGGTACACCTGTCCGTTAATTGTTAATTCCATCATATTTTTTACCTCCATTAAAAGAGAGCGGTCTCGCCGCCCTCTATGTACATGATCTATTCTTTTCCTACTTTTGCCTTTCCTACTTTACCTCTGCCGATTAAGGCTACATCGTCAGAGGGCATTATTCCCCCTCTTTCACGCTGTCCTTAAACACATAAGCTGCTACTTCCTGCTGCTGTGCAGTTACAGTAACATCCCCTCGTTTTCCAGAGCCGTTAACACCAAAAGTAAGAGACACCTCTACATTTTCATCTGCCGAGGATATGATCTCAAATTCCGTGAGATATCCCTGGAAATACATGCCCTTAAACTTATTCGGACCAGGTTCTGCCGGATCCTCAAGGTTTGCTTCCCAGATTTCAAGCAACTCATCCGAATCCATTGCGTCCTCTAACTCGGAGATTAACTTATCTTTCTTTGCAAGGATAGCAGTGGCCGTGATTTCTGTTTCCGCAGCCCCAGGTGTGCGAATTGTTCCGTCCTTCGTTGCCGTAGAATCCGCATCCTTGCTTTTTGTTCTTCCATTTTCTGTCGTGAATGCAAGATTTTTCGCAGCCTCTTCTTTGGCTTTTCCTGCAAGTCGATACAAATAGACGATTTTCTTGCCAGATACCGCCTCTGCAAATAACTGTAATCCTGTCTTAAACATGCTTTTTCTCCTCTCTAACTAAAACTAAATTCTATTTCTAGCAACCCATGTAAAAGAGGCTGCTTTGTTGTTGTGTCCGGAAGAATCCTCTGATTTACATTCCGGACATCCCATGCAAAATTTTCGGTATGATCCAGTTTTCTGCATGTGGTTTTGATCGCCAACAGCATTTTTGATACCGTCCCGCGCCGTTTTGGATTGTCGTGCCAAATATGGATTGTCTGATGGACACTGCCAAACACAGCGGTCTTATTCGCATCATCGATCAATTGGCTGTCTGCGAGATAAACAAAAGGATACGGCGTACCATCCGGCGGTAAGAAGCCGTCATATACGTCATATCCTAATGCTTTGATCTCTGTAAGTAATTTTGTAAATAATTCTTGCTGTGGATCCATATCTCACCTCACAAGCTTTTGCAAATCTTTTTCAAACTGTTTCTTTTGCTCCTCAAATGCGGGTTTTAAATAGGGTTGGGCTTCCATGAATCGGGTTCCGAGTTCTACATAAGGCGCATACTCAGCTGTTGGTTCGACAGTGGCGGTCATCCCACCATCAGAGATGTCAATACCGATACTTCTTTTCAGCGTTCCAGTATCGACTGGAGCATTCCTCTGCGCTTTCTTTTGCATATCTGCCCCGTTTTTCCGTACAACTGTCTGCACAGCACTCATATCCATCCGCTTCTTCAAACCTTTATTCAGCTTTGCGATTCCCTCAAATTTAATTTCTGCCACTTTGCACCTCCGATAACACAAACACATGCTTTGTTCGCAGTTTCCGCTCAAAATCCACTCTGTATAAGGCGTTGCCTATTCGGATACGGTCAAACGGCTTTTTGTAATGCATCTGTAACCGCACCGTCTTGCTTCCCTGCTTTATGGATCCGTATACAAGGTTCATCGTATCCGTGCCGGTATCCGTCACACTGGCACGTCTTTTCTCTTCCCGTACAGTATCTTCTTTGTAGTCACCAGTAGCTTTGTCATACTCCCCAGGTGTGATCGACTGGAAGAAAACTTCTGTATCACATCTCAAATAAATCTCACCCTTCCTCGTTTTGATTCTTTTTGTGAGTCAAGAAAAGCCTGTATTTCATCCATAAATCCATCAAAATCATTGTCGTTGTAAGACATGCTTTCGCCCTCAACATTGTGTGATGACATACCCTCGGAACCCAACCGATTGAACCGGATCACTGCCACTTCCACGACAATGTGATTCATTTCCTCCGGTACTTCAATTCCTCCGAGCAGGAGCTTTAAGCGCCCCTGCACAGATCTGAGTATCAACTCCAGTTTCTGATCAAGAGAATCATCTTCGATTCCAAGAAGTTTTTTTAAATCATCCAGCATTCAATTTCAACTCCTTATGAATTCGCCATGATCCCCTGTTTTTTCATCTCCGCAAGAATCGCATTGATTTTATTTTTCAGGTCAGTCGCTGTTTCTGTGGACAAATCTTCGATCAAAGCCATCTGTTTCACACCGCCAAGCGTTGTTTTATTCGCCGCTGGAAGAGCGTAACTTGGTCCCGCCGGTCCCTGTGCGCCCGGATCTCCCTTGTCGCCTTTCGGTCCTGCTACTCCTGGATCGCCTTTTTCGCCTTTTGCTCCTGCTGGTCCTGCCGATTGCATACACATCTGTACGCTGGTCCTGCCGGTCCAACTGCTCCTGCTGGTCCTGCTGGTCCAACCTGCTCATTCTTTACGCCCTGCTCTAACTTATTCAGTTTCTCTGCTGTAATAACGTCATCATTATTCCATTTAGTTGGTGTATATGCCATAACTCATACCTCCTATCTCGCTTTACCTACTTTTGCCTTTCCGGCTTTCCCCCTGCCTACCAAGGCGAGGTCTTCAGGGGGTGCTATTCCCCCACCGACACTTTAACTACAGCTTTCTTGTTGTCATTCGGAATAAATTCTCCAGCCTTACCAGCTCCCTGCAGAGCTACTCCGTCAAAGTCTTCCGATTCAATTGTTCTCGCTGTGTTAATTCCAGTAAATGCTTTTGCAACTCCAGCAATATATGCATAGGCGCATTCTTTAGACTGGAATAATTCATCCGGAATCTCCTCTACAAGGAATCCCTTGAACTTCACAACCTCATTGCCATCAATGTTTACAGTGGAGTTTTTAGCAGCCGTATTCAAAGGATGATCCACGACGGCATTGTACAGATCGGAACAAACCTTAATTTTTTTCGTTCCAACTGCTTCGATGTTATTAAAATACTTAGACAGCTCATTAAACAGCTTTAATACATTGTCTGCCGTATAATCTGTGGCTTTCAAAGACTTTCCGGCAGAATGGGAAATAAAATTTCCGTGCTGTTTGTTAAACTGCTTTGTCTTAGCCCTCGCCTGCAGTTCCAAGCGATCTGCTACCGCAACGTCAAAATCATTATTCACGGTGTGTCGGTCAATCCCCTCGTGGTAATTCCATCCCCAAGAGTAATTAACCGGCGTGTTCGCGTAGATAATCTCTTTTCGCTCCCCGAAACGGCTAGAGTTCCCTGTTCCCGTTCCAAACGCTTTCGTAGCTGTTTTATCGTACCCAGTTCCAACCACAACCGGAATGTCTGATGTTTTTACGTAAAAGGCTGTTTCGTTTTCTCTGACTCCATCCAGTACCTCAAGTTCGCCGCCGAAAAAATCCGCGAAATAGGACATCTTTTTAAATACTGCCTGCAAAAGACTTTTAAACTCAAGCTGGTAGCTTCTTACCGGCATATCGTTGTTGTCTCCTGCCGCAAATAACTGTAACATCATAAATTCTTTATTCTTCATCTTCACATTCTCCTTTATTTATACTTTGCAAGTCTCTTTTCGAATTCAGACATTGGACTTCCTGAGTTCGTCATGGTTTTTGGTGTAGATCCGGTTGCTCTGGCGATCTCGGCTTTCTTAAGCTGGGATTCCACGATTTTCATCAGAGTATCAATTCTTGCATTGGTATCTGCTTCATCCGCCCCTACGACAAAGTCAAGTACCTCCTGCGTTGCTTCAATACCTTTCTCTGCAAGGACTACGGATGCATTTCTGCTGAGCTGATTCTTAACAGACTCTGCCTGCAGTCTCTCATTTTCTTTTTTCAGTTTATCCATCTCATACTGCTGTTTCTGCTCTGCATTCATCTTCGCAACTTTGGCTGCTTCTTCTGCTTTCTGATCAGCATCTTCCTGCCATTTCACTTTTGCATTTCCAAGCGCCGTTTCGATTGCTTTATTGACCCGTCTGTCAAATTCTGCTTGGTTCTTCCCATCCTTTAAAAAGTCCTCAAACGTGTTGCCGGAAGCTCCATTACTTTCCTCGTTGCCCTGTGTCTCTCCACCGTTTGCGCCGGATCCATTGCTTTCTGCCCCAGTTCCTTCGTCTTCGGCAAATAACTGTAATGTCATAAATTCTCTAAATTTCATATCTTTTTCCTTTCTGCCCCAGTCCATCCACTGTCCAGACCGTTGCTTTAAAATATTTTTCCGGTTCTTTACCGCCTACCGGAAAAAGGCATAAAAATAACACATATCTCTATGTGCTAATGTCCTACTTATTCAATTTTTACTCCTAAAGTAACGCCTGTACCTGCTCTTTCAAACTCTCCGGTACATCATCAATTGTCAAGTGTCCACCTTTGATTCTGTTTGCCAAAAACTGTGCCATCATTTCACCTCCGCTTCCATCGTTGCTAAAATCAGTTCCTGTACCGCCTGATCTGTGACTTCCTGTGCTGCCTGTGTTGCTTTCAGGTCATTCTGCAATTTCCCATAGGCGCTCATTCCGTCATCGACAGCTTCATATTCTTTGATTATGTTTTCTTCTGTCTCTGTGTAGCCAATAAAGACTAAATTACTAAATCCCTCTGGTTTCTCTTCTTTAAGTGGCTTATAGCCTTCTTTCTTGATGGAGCTGATTCTCACAGTTCCGTTTTCCATGATTTTTGCGTAGTTCATGTTTAAATCTCCTTTCGATAGGTTACTTTGATATCTGGGTCAAGTTCCCCTCCGTCTGCTGTGATGACTGTGGTAGGGTAGTAGGTTTTCAAGGCTCGGATTGCGTTCTGCTCGGGCTGTGGGAGTGGGACGAATTCGGTGGTTTTTGTTTTATATAACATTTCAATCGGATTTGCATTAAGCCATTCTTTCCATTGTGGAATTGTAGTTACAGTTTCATTTGGTGGTACAAAAGCTGTGTCGGACACTCCGTTAGTTGGATGGTCAGAGTATATGTTATATTCTCCTTCATGTTTTTTGTTAAATACTGGCTCACCATTATTCTTATACGTTTTGCATAAACTCGTGTTTATACGACCTGATTTGTTATTTACGACGGTCGTGAAATATATGTGATCAGGCACATTTGACGAAGACCATGTTTCGCTTCCATCGATCACTACTGTGTTGCTCTG
>OLOF01000573.1_pt1 | contig 14351 bp, 7 predicted proteins | sample 1643121 | NCBI WGS metagenome assembly OLOF01 (sample SAMEA3136677, study PRJEB25190) | human gut metagenome | biome: human gut; feature: human-associated habitat; material: faeces | place: Austria | collected 2013
CGGGCAACTGCTCTGGCTGTCCAGCGATCCCGCCATCAGCCTGCCGTGAATATCCGTTTCCGGTACGCCGCCGACGATAATAAACATCCCCGGATGCTTGCCACAGGTCACTCTGTCCATATCCCGCGCCTGCGGGATTCCCATGATCGTATGGTCGTCCGCCCCTTCAATAATTTTGCCGCCGCAGGTGGTCTTATCGCCCCTGACCAGAAAATAACCTCTTCTCATTGCCATCAGTCCTTATGCTGCGTATCACACAGTACCGCTGCCCGTACCGGATCGATTGCCACCAGCGTTCCCAGCAGGATTTCCATTTTTCGGTTCAGCAGGGCTTTATCCGCATAGCGGTGCGCCCGCAGACGCAGCAGTTTCAGTTGTCGGGCTTTTACTTCAAACAGCAGCTCTGGCTCCCACTGTGTCAGCGTTATTCCCTGTGCGGCGGTATCCAGTTCTTCCAGCAGCAGGAGCGCCATCTCGTTTTTACCGTACTGTTCCGCCACCCGTGCCATCAGCAGTCGCAATAACAGGCGCTGTCGTGCCGTGGTGATGCCCGGACGGGTCTGTATCCAGCCCAGCGCCGCTTCCACGCCCTGACTGTCAGCCATCTCCAGTGCTTCCGGCTCCAGCGCCAGTACGTCATTTGTGGCGTCGTCTGTCGGCACAGCGGCTTTCCCCGCAAGCCATGCGCCGTCTTCCCGCATCATGACCTGCTGCGCTATCCAGTTGCGCGTCACCTCATCGGCAAACGGCGTGCCGTCGTTCCATGCCAGATTTTCCAGCCCCGGCAGGCGCTCCAGCAGCAGCGCCAGGTCCTGACGGATAACCGCTGTCCATCTGTCCCACGGTGCGCCCGCCTTCGCCAGCGCCTGATGCAGATACCACTGGATATCCAGCCAGAAATGGCTGACACCGGTGCTGAACATCAGGTCGGCCTGCTCCAGCAGTTCCGTCCAGTTCTGCTGGGCATACAGCCGCTTAAGCTGGTTGCGTGATTCGGTGCGCGGCGGGGCCAGCCGGGTTTTGCCGTCCACGTCCGGCGGCAGTTCATGCACCGTGTCCCAGCGCAGGGTTTTCATCAGCCGGTGTGCTGAAAGCCAGCCCTGCGGCTGTTCGTTCAGATAACGGGCCAGCACTTTCGCCTGGTCGAGCAGGTCGCGCCCGGAGGTGATGGTCTGTACCTGCGGCGCATCCACCGGGGAAGACGGTGCCGGAACGCCGCTGCTGTTTTGCGGCACCACCGCGTTCATCCCGCCCGACTGCGCCAGACGTGATTCCAGCGCGTTAATCAGCGGCATCAGGGAGGGGGAATGCTGGTCTTCGGGCCATGCAGTGAAGGAAACCGACAGTTGATTAAGAGCGGCAACAATGTTCGCAAAATCCTCTTTTGCCACCTCCGGGTAGCGGGCAAGGCTGTCGAGCATCTTTTCCCCCGCCAGCCACTCCAGCGCCATTTTTCGGCTTGCCGGTCGCGAGGGCAGCAGTTGCGTACCGAAGCGTTCCACCAGCCCGGCTAACAGCGCCAGTCCTTCAGCCAGTCCGCGCTCACCGTCGCGGTGCAGTCGCGCCCAGATGTAGTAAGTGGCGATGCGCACGTCTTTGGCCTGCGTCAGCAGCAGGGATTCGGCAAGCTGGCAGATGAGGCCGGTATCTGCGCCGGAAAGTTTGTTCATTTCGTCGCGTATACGCAGGAAATCGTCGTGGTAGCCGGGGTCTTCCCCGACCGGCGTGTCTGCCGTCACCGGCAGCAGCCATGTCTGCCACAGCGCCGCCTGTGTTCGCGCCACATCCAGTGCATCCCGGTCGGCAAAACAGCTACGGGTCAGCTTTTGCAACAGTTCACTCATCGGCGTCTTCCCCATACTCTTCCGCATCCTTCATACTCCTGCCGGTCAGAAATACCTGTCCCGGCAGGCGGAAGTTTTTCAGTTCCAGCAGCGCCAGCGGCCCTTTACCCTGTTCAACCCGCAGCAGGTAATTCAGTGGCAGGCCGTCCTGCGCTTTCCACACCACTTTAAAGGTGCTGCTGTCGACCGGTGTCACCTGCGCCCGTTCCAGCAGGCGAATAAGGCTCCAGCTTCCCCGGTAATCCGCCAGTATGCGTTCCATCGCCTGTGTGCTGGTCCAGCTCAGCGATGCGCCGGGTTGCCACTGTTCATCCGGCCAGTTAAAACGCTGCCAGCGTTCTTTCTGGTTGAAATACTCCAGTTCCTGCCCGTCAATCACCAGATGCGTTTTCATCACGTCACGCGCCGGTTTTGCCCGCAGTTCGAAATGTATTCCGGCATCGCCGCTGGCAAAGGCGGTATCGGCCACATCGCGCAGGCGGTTCAGGGCGCGGATAAAGTCCGGGTTGACCGTCAGCCCCTGCGTGTTCATGGCGTCAGCCACCCAGTAGCGGCCTTCACGTTTCAGAACACCGGAAAGATTGGCGGCGATAAACTGGTTGATGCGCCCGTCATCGCGCAGGTACTGCGCCAGCAGGGGGAGAGAGGCATCATTCTGTGAGGTTTTGAACGGATAGCGACCGGCGAAATCCTGATTCCAGTGGCTGACAATCGCCCGCTGCCACTGGCGGTTCAGGCTGTCCGCTGCGGGCGTCAGCACCTGCCGCCACGACTGCTCCACCGGGCGGACGAACAGCGCCTGACCGAAGCCACTCCATTCCTCGCCCAGACTGGCGGCGATTAACCGCCCGTAGTCGCGGGTGTCGGTGAGGTCAACGGTTTTGCCCTGTAAAACCGTCTGCGCCAGTTGCTGGGTCATCTCCTGCGGGTCGGGGGCGTTGGTCACCTGTTGCAGTTTGAGACGCACGCGGGTGACGCGGGTCAGATACGTTTGCAGGCTGAGTTGCGTATCACCACCACCGCCTCCTGCCTTATCGCCCAGCAACCGCAGTAGCGGCGCGAAGGTTTTATCCAGCGGCCCGACAGGCTCGTTGCCTTCACGGGATTGCTGCGGCGTTTTCTCCTTGCCGTTAAACAGTTCCTGTGCCGATTTCGCCAGCGAGTCTGACAGGCCACGGTTTTCCCTGCCTGCCGCCGCCTGCCACGCGAGGGTGTCCGTCAGCGCAATCAGTGGCGACTGACGGGCATCGGCCATCAGTGTCAGCTGGTCGAGAATGCCGGAGAGCGAGTCTTCCTTTTTCCAGTGAATGCTGTTGAGAAACGCCAGCCAGCTTCCGGCAAAGTCGGTAAAGTAGCGTGAGGTGAGACGGTTACGCAGCGTATCCGGCGAGATATCCGCAGAGGTATCCTGCTGGCGGTCGCTGAGTACCCAGTCGATTTCCTCGCGCCGCGCCGTCACCACCTGCTCGATGGCTTCCCTGACCTGTCCTTCCCACGCCTGACGGGTGAACATCCCCGGCACCGTCTGTTCCGTACTGAAAAGAGATTCGGTGAGGGTATCCCCGGTCATGTCCGCCAGCGTCATATCGGCGTAGTTGCGGGACACCTGTTGCAGCACGTTCTGGTAGAGGGTGTTTTCGGCATTACGCACACCAATCTGGCGCAGCAGGATTTTACGCACTGCGCCGGTCAGTTCCGGCGGCGGCGAGGTTTTCCACTGCGGGTGTTCCGGCAAGTTCGCCATCCAGAAGGTCAGCAGTGACGGCAGCACGCCCTGCCGCACGCCTTCCGGTACACCTGCATAGCGCAGGTTATCTGCCATCAGCGTAGTGCTGAAAAAGGCGGCGTCGGCCTTTTCCGGGTGAGCGGTCATCAGCAATGCCTTAAGCTGCTTATAGCGTTGTTCGCCGGTGGCGGTACGCTGAGGACTGTTGGGCGGCAGGGCGACAAAGGCGCTCAGTTGCTGTTGCAGATGGTCAACGGCCACGTCGCGCACCAGCCGGTTTGCCGCCTGCGCATAGCCGGGAAAAGCGGCGGCGAGCAGTTGCTGGTTACGTTCAAGGCCAAAACGCTGATACCACGGCGCACCTTCGCGGATACGATATTGCAGGCGCTCCAGTTCGCCCTGCAGGGTATGCAGCGCCACCAGTTGTTCTGCCTGCGGCAGGCGGGTATCAAGCGCACGTGCAGTCTGGATGCTGGTTTCCTGAACAAGAGCGCGGTTGGCGAAGAAAGAGGTCGCCATTCCGGCCCCCCATATCACCAGCACGCAGGTACAGGCTATCAACATGGTGCGCAGCCACGGAAAGCCCACCGCGCGGCCCCGCGCGTTATCGCCGGTGACGCCCGCCCAGACCGGTGACGGCAGCCACGCATGAGGTGCGGCCTCCGGCACGGCGGCAAGCGGCGGGCTGAACATCAGGCCACGCAGGCGCAGGGAAGAGAATGCGCCGCCTGCCAGTAGCGGTTTCAGGACGGTCTGCCAGTGAGCGATGCCCCGCTCAGCAAGGGTATGGGCCAGACGCAGCAGGAAATCATGGCGGTTATCGGCCAGCAGCTGCGACATGCCCTGTTCCGTCAGCGGCAGGGTTTGTGCTTCCAGCATTACAGCCAGTTGTTCCGGGGTACAGCGTTCCGGCAGCAGGCAGCCGACGCTTTGCAGGGGGCGTCCGGTCTGATAATCACCGTCGTCACAGACCTGCCACAAATAGAGTGGAGCCTGAAAACCGAGTCGCTTACTTCCGTTAACCAGCTCGCGCCAGCCTTTGTCGAGTTGCGCCGTCTGGCGGCTTTGTTCTTCTGTCAGCGGCCAGATGATGCCGTCCAGCGGACGGCTGCGGCGCAGTTTTTTTAAGGCGGTCAGTAGCGCGACATCAGGCTCCGCTGATGGCCTGCCGCCGTATATCAGCACCGTGTGGTCGCCCTCCAGCCAGTGTTGCCCGGTCAGCCCCGGCGCGATGGCCTCTGCCTGTTCAGGCTCGCCGGTCACCAGCAGCAGGCGGATTTTACGCCGCCAGAATGGGCCGTAGCGGTCGCGCAGGAAGGCGGCGAGTTCCACCATTGCCGGATGACGGCTGTCGGCTTTCTTTGTCGTCACCGCACGATAGTCATCTCCGGCGGCAAGTTGTCTGCGGAGTTCAAAGTTCTGTACGGCAGCGTGGCGGTTCAGCAGATGATAAACCCCCATGATAATCAGAAAGACCACGCCTGCGGCAATCACGCCAGCCATCCAGTACATTTGCTGTGAGCTACCCGGTTCAACGCCCAGCAATGCCGGTTTACGGTGAATAAACGTGCAAAGCGCAACCACAACAGCCACGGTCATGACGATGGCAGGCCCTGAAACCGAACGGGGCCGGAGACGGTTTAATCCCGGAACCACTATGATGCCTCCTGAGGGGAAACGAATGGCGACACCACGGTCGCCCATGAATAATGCCCGCCCTGAACGCCGCTGAGCGTCAGTTGGGGGTGTTGTGATTGTATTGCCGCAAGCGTTGCCACAGCGACGGACAGCCACGGCGCAGCCGGTCCGGAGCGCCCCAGAAAGGCATCCAGCTCGTACATCAGGGCTTCCTGAGCAAACGGCTGGTTCAGGCTTAACAACGCGGCACGCTGTTCCCTGTCCAGTTCGGCAGTCCACATACCGGATATGGCATCTGGCTGCACCGGCATCCAGTCCAGCGCCTGTGCAATGCCTGACGCCATCATCTCCGTATCTGTGATACGTTCAGGACGATGCAGCAGGGCCAGCGGCGTCAGCGCGGTTTGCGTCAACCGGTTTGCCAGCAACAGCGCGGTGGCGGATTCTGCCGTCCGTTCCGGGTTCTTCGGTTCAAGTCGTACGGAAATCACCAGCAGTACGGCCTTTTCCTGAATAAAGTTGTCCAGCCAGTCGTCCACGGCGGCCAGCCCCGGCTCTGGGGCAGAAAACAGACGGGCTTCCGGGAGTCCGGCTTTTTGCCATTCGTCCTGCCAGATAGTTCTCACGGAGGCCCCTGAAAGCGGCGCATCAATTTCCAGTAGTACGTTGATATGAAAATCAGGGGGCAGCAGAAACAATTGCGGTCTGATATCAATAAAAAGACGGGAAATAATTTCGGATAAACGCCCGGTAACCGGTTTATTGGTTAATACAGGAATGACACTGCGACGCACGGTATCTTCTCCGCGCAAATCAGCGTAGGTATTCAACACCTGCTGACGTGCCAGAAATGCTGTTATAGTTTCTGCAACGGAATCACCATTCAGCGCGGTTTGTACGGAAAAACTGAGTATCTGCAACGCCCGTCGTCCCCGGCGCGTTTCCTGCAAAATGACTTCCTCGCGGCGCAGATTCCACGCATCGGCACGAATATGTTGTGTAATAAACACCAGCCTGCGCACTGAACAGACCAGAGACCAGATAAAGGCAGGCACACCACAGGCCAGCCCCCAGAAATACGGGCCGTTTTTTGCCAGTTCATCGCTGGCGAATAATGAAGTCAGGGCCACACCGACAGACAGCATCAGTAATAAAGCTGTCAGCCACTTAATTCGGGCTGGCGGTACGGGATAGGGTTCTGCGTCGGGAATGGTATTAAGTCGGACTGGCATCAGTACATCCCTTTATTTTGCATTATCGACCAGAAGTTAATAACCAAGTGAAATTTAAAGTTATGTATAGAGTCATTTTATTTATTTAATGCAAAAATTATGTAACCATCTTTTGATGGTAGATTATCTGATGAGTATGCTCTTTCTCCTGACTTTTTCGCATTATCATAGATAATATATTTCCCTTTCCATGTCCCAACATCCATTTGGTTTCGGATGATAATTAAAATATTGTTTTTTCCAAACCATACCGCTTCGGGAATATTTCTCTCTGCGAAACAAAAGCCTTCAGGAGAGTTCTTACCTTTAAACCCATTTTCCCAACCAGTTACCAGACAACCTTTTATATATGGAGAACCATATTCCAGCGCAAAGATAAGAGAACCATTTATGCACTGAGAAAGAACCACATCTCCAAAAAAATCATAACTTTTAGTTGGAGTATCTAAAAAGGCCCCGGTGATAACATTTCTGAATTTTAGATATAATGTATCACCGTCAATGGTTCTAAGGGAAAGCAACTGCACACTTTCATTTTTTTTCAATTGACAGGTTTTCACGATTTTAATCTTATCGCCTGAAAAACAGGGGAAAGAAAAAAAACAAAGTAATATTAACATAATGCGCATACTATCTTCCTATTCCCTCCATTAGTATTTGTATGTTATCAGGATCTTTAGCCAGTTTTTCAGCGCAAGGTTTTATAACAGAATAGTATGCTTCATCTGTTCCACGATATGCCCGATATGCCTCCTCAATTGTTGCTTCTTTATCTATCCAGTATTGCAAATACTCTGTGCCAATCTTAATATTTTCTTTTTCATCAAATATTTTATCAGATTTATAAAATGTATCAGCATTAGCGAAAGCTTCATTTGTCTCTTTATCAGTAGTCATTCTTCCTTTTATTTTTTGTTGTCGATATTTAAAAACCTGCCTCACTGCATTTCGTTGCATTTGCATTAAGCCTTTCGCATTATGTTTATTCTTACCTGCAAATTGCTTAAATCTAGATTCTTTATAGATTTGACAAATAATATAATCCTCTCCCATGATGGATTTATTATTATTACGGACAAGTTGACGAATTTGTTTCAATCTTATAGCTGGATCTACATTCACTTGTTTTGGTGCGGTGTCTTTTGCTGGAGTTAATTTTTCGCTCTTCTTCGTTAGTGTTTTTTTTGCTGATTTATTTGTGGTTTCTTTTTTCTTTTCGGATTTATCTGCCATGTTATATTCTCGCTATATGTCTTAATTAATTTCATCGTCTAAAAACTCATCGGGTTCAAACACACTAATATTAACGACCTCCTCCTTATCAGAGGATATTAGTTCTGTATTTCCATTTTCATCAGTAATCCCACTCATTTTTAGCCCACTTTCCAGTTCTAGTTCATAGGGCCAATTAATAAGTGGTTGCCCAGTATTTTCATCCAGCAAAATAAAGCTCTGATTAAAATCCTCAGACTTAATCACCGGAAATGCCATCAGCTCCGGCGTCAGCTTCGCCTTCGGCTTACGCCCGTAATATCCCGCCTTAACGTTATATTCTCCCGGCGTACCGGCCTCTATCCCACAGGCATCCAGCCGGATGTAGCTGCCACCGCCGTTAAGGGTGATTTTCTTCTTCGCGGTGATTTTAATCTCATCTTCCGTACTGGTGATCTCTATCGATTTCTGCGCCAACAGTTCCATCAGATCGTTCTGTGCCTGTACCGAGATCGCCCCTTTATTGGCAAACAGTTTGATACCCGCTTTGCGTACAAACACGCTCAGCGCCTGACCCACGCCGATAAACATATTCTTCACGACACCGATATCAGCGTGATTTCCTGCGTTCGCGATCAGGTTTTTCGACGCCGCCAGTTGCAGGTGCTCTCCGCTGGCGATCGCCACGCCTTTGGGTGCGCTTAGCAGGATCGCAGCCTGCGTCAGATCTTTTACACTCTGCTGCAACAGCGCTATCTGTGATGACAGATCTGCCGGATCGGCATTCGCCGTCTGCGCATCAGTGGACAGCGACTTCATCTGTGACTGTGCGCCATCCAGTATTGCCATCGCCGGAGCCATTTCGCGCACCTTACCCTGCGCCTTGTCCTGCGCGTCGGAGCTGATAAAGATGCCTTTCTTTGCCCGTACTGCACCCCACAGATCGGTACGCAGTTCAAAGCCTTCCCCGCGCTGCTGTTTTCCGGCATCCACCAGATGGCCGAGGTTGAGCTGGCTCTTGCCGCCATACTCGGTACTGACCTTGATATGCTCTTTGCCGCGCTCGTCATCGAGGCGGATTTTGTTGTTCGCCGGGGTGCGCAGTACGTTGCGCTTGTAGTTCTGAATGGTCACATGGTCGGTGTGTGCCGAGTCGTGTTTTACGCCTGCAATATAAGGTCGGTCCGGGTTGCCTTCCTCAAACGCGATGCTGACTTCCGTTCCCGCCAGCAGCGGCAGATGCAGGCCGTAGGTGTCTCCCGCATACGGGCGCGACTGGCGCACCCACAGGCTTTCATAACCCGGTTTCCACGTATCGCGGTCAAAGTCGAGGTTGACCCGGTAGCGCCCGTCCTTGTCGATATGGGCATAGATATCGTTTTTCACCGTGCTGGTGACCCGCGCCGGGAGCGTGCCGGCCATTACCGGGCGGGGGATAAGCGCCGGGCGGTAGCCGTAGCGTTCTGAGTACGGGATGGCAGTAAACGTCAGTTCATAGCTGCGGTCACGCGCCGCGCTGGCCGTCACGCCGGTAATCAGCACACCCTTGCGGAACACTGCTGGCGCGTCGTCGCCCTGAACCCTGATTTCCAGCCCCGGCATCAGCAGTGAACTGGTGCTCTGGCCTTTGAGAATGGCCTGTTCATTCAGGTAGCGTTCGTGGCGGATACGGGCATAAAACGCGCCGCTTTCCGCTGCCTCTTTATCGCCTTTTTGCAGGAAGTTGTCAGCGTAGTGGTAGGCTTCGCCGTAGGTGGTGTTATCGCCCCCGGTGGCGTCATGCTGCTCTGTCATCATCTCTGCTGTGGCGGTGCGGTAGTTGTAGTCCCGCGTGGTGACGTTTTTCTCCACCACGCTGTATGCCGTGTTCAGCCCCCATACGGCTTCCGTTTCACCATCAAACAGCCCTGAAGGATGGCGAAGCGGCAGTGTCAGCCCGCGCTCGTAGCCGCTCTGGTCGTCATAAAACTCGACAACTTCGATTTTCAGCCGGGCGTCGGTGGCAAAGCGGAACCAGATACCCACTTCCGACAGCAGGCGTGAGACAAACGTCAGGTCGTCCTCACCGTACTGCATCACCTGTTCGCGGGACGGGTATTCGCTTTTGAGGTTAAACACGAAGTCCTGACCGCGCATCTGGTGCCGCTCGCGCAGGATTTTTTCGACGATTTGCGGCACCGTCTGGTTCTGGTAGATGGCGTTCTGGCGGCTGCGGGTAAGCAGCGCCATACGGGGTTCAAGGCGCACTTCGTAACGGGCTTCGTCCTGTGACGATGAGAGATGCTTAAAGCCGGTAATGACCCCGTACAGGGTGCGCAGGGGTGCCTGCACCGGCATTCCCTGCACGGGCGGTGCCGTCAGGCTGAATGCGCTGTCCTGCATCAGCACCGACTCCGGCGCGATGGCTTTATCGGTACTGGTAAACTGAATGTCGTAGCGGAACGGGGTACTCAGTTGTTCGCGGCCTTCGAAGGTCAGCACATCCACCGGACTTTGCAGGCCGCGAATTTTGAGCTTGTGGTGTGAGTGGTCGAAATTCAGAGTCGGGATATCCATCTCTGTACTCCTTTATATTTATGAAAAATAAATCCAAGTATGATTCTCTTTAAAAAGGGAAAAATGCAAAAAATATAACTAATTAAAGTAAGCTACTTATAATTTCTAATCATCCCTGCGAGTATGTTTCTTTCCATCATCTTTATTTCCTGGAGGTTCATCCGCATCTGGAATTTCAGATGAGCGACGTAAGAAGAAATCTTCAGATATAGAAGGTGTGTGATCAACCTTTTGTATATCATGCACAAAAAAGGAATATAGTGTATTTGCCGTCAAAGATGATGATGATGGCAGATTTTTATCATTATAAACTGCGCGAGAAAACTCAAGGAATTTTACAGCCCGATTGACAGCAGCATTATAAACCTGAGGTTTAAGTTTTATTCGGCTATCATTTTTCCTCGGGTTGACTATAAAGTCATTTCGTAATCCAATAGCTACACTTTTTACATCATTCAACCATCCCCATAGTGAGTCAAGTTCTGAAATCTGCGATTTTATATCATCAGCGTAAGTATTTGGATTAATTCCCGTACCTGCAAGTGGCCCATAGTCACTTATTTTCCCACGATGAGCCGATGTCAACTCCTTATCCAGACGTTCCCTTTCATACTGATACATATAATATTGCTCACCCAACCAGAGAAAATAGTTATCTAGATACTTCTCCTGCATTGCCTCACTAAATACTTTATCCTTCACTTCCTCTCTTTGATAACGACTAACCCAGTAATTTACAGATCCTCCCTGAACAGCATCATTCATAATAAAATAGCTGGCAACTTTCGTATCATATTGATCCAAAGTGTCAAAATCAGGAAATGGCACACCAGCTTGACATGCTGCATGATACATATTGTATAGTGCAACCCTGCACAGTTCTGCACTGGGTTTCTGTTCATCCGGTTTCAAGCCACCACCAATATCTTCACTACAACCGGGAAGCAGTTCTTCCCTGTATTTTTTATTCGCTGTATCCGTTTTTTTCCCCAACAGATACAGACCACGCCATGGACGCCGTTCATGAGCTGCTACAAGGTGAAGTGCGTTATTTACTACGTCCGGCAGTGGTGAGTCCTGATCAATAGCTTTTTCACCTAATACTGAACCAATCATTTTCCCTGGTAAACCCAACCACATAAAAAAATAGTCCAACCCATTATTACTACTAGTCGGTGAATGCCGAGAACAGTCAAAAAGACCAATAAAAGCAATATCTACCAACGCGTTTTTATATTGGTGTTTTTTTTCTTTATTTTTCAGGCAAACTTCCTTAAGAAAATTATCCAAAAATTTACGTGCCAGTGTAGCTCCAAGGTCAAAACCGTATAATGAAACAGAAATTTTTTTGATGGGAACATCTCCCTTCATATTTTCCGTATAAAACTTCTTAAACAATCGCTTTGCAGCTTCAAGGCGTACGGGTTCTCCCGTCATAAAATAGGCGCTCATGGCTTCGCTATCACGCAACCAAGGTGTGGACTCAATTCCTGCTTTGCCTACCGACTTAGCCGCCATCTTGCCAATCCCTTTAACCCACTCTACCGGATTATTGAGATCCTCAAGGAGATTACCAAGCACATCCGTCCATTTCTTTTCTCCTTTAATAACAGACTCCCCTGCATCCGATATAGTATCCTCTGGCAGACTTTTCATATCCTCCAGAAAGTTATCTAAACCAATATCCATAAGAGCGTGAATATTGTCGACAGAATCGTCATGGTAGGCAGTGCCCATTCCGGAGAAATAAAATTTATTATAACAAGTATCACCTGTATTTTTTTGTTCATCAGGATATGCCCGGAACAGGCGGGCAATATTACTCAAACGGCAGTCTGTCGCATCCCGGTCGATATTTCGTCCCACTCCATCAAAAAAGAAAGCGACATGCCAGATCCGGCCACAATTTCCCACTTTACCATCTTCTGACTGTTGTGCTCGTACAGCTGCGGAAATCACTGATTCACTTATCACGGCTGCGCCTCCTGATTTTTTCGACTCGGATAAGAAGGTTCTTTTCGTTTCTCATAGGGCGAACCAGCTCCTTCACTCCAACCCAAAAAAACCTTATCACCAGGCAAGAAATGTACATGCAAAAAATCCTGCCCATGTTTCCTTTCAGGCAAAGGCAGAGTGATACGTCGAACTTCTTCACGCAGTCCCGTATTATACTGAGCGCGAGTCGTACTCAATGTCCAGACGACCTCAGCTTCTTTCCCTCTGATGTCACCGCAGCAAGTCGTTGAACCTCCACCATGTGCAAACGCATTTGCCCCAGCCATGCCGTTCACGCTGAATCCTAATATTGGCCTATCCAGTTCACTATGGATCACCAATATGACTCCTCCAGTTGGAGCTCCCCAGATTGATATTCCTACACACAGTAAAAAATAAGCCACGGGGATCGCTATTAGCATCCGCCACACCCAACGCCCCCAGCGGGCATAACCACGCGTAAGCTTTTGGTCAAATTTTTCCAGTCGGGTAAATAGCCCCATCAGATTTTATTCCCTCTTATCAATTGGTTGGCAAAGTTGTATGTCACTGGCGACCAAGGTCAGACAGCGATATTTCATTTCGTTTCACCTTTTCCAGCATGACCTGAAATTCGGCTGACTCAAGATACGCTTTCTTTCCATTCAGATAGCTCAACGCATAAATTTTCTGATCCAGTGGCTTTGTCAATCCGACCACCTGAGCCTTATTCAAGGCCTTCTCCACCATATTTCGCTGAATACAGGGCGGGAAGTGCTCACTCGTTTTCATGGTGCGCCACTCTCTTAAAAGCGCAGATACATCTCCCCGATCCGCTATTTTCTGCCAGAGCGGTTCATCAAGCGTTATGATTTCCACTGTCTCATCGCTGTTATTTGCCACAGTAAGCGGCATGTTCAGCCTTTGCCACCGCGTATCTTCCAGCATCCACCATGATTCTATCTGAGAAAACATTACCGGATGCCAGTCCATATCAGGCCGGGCAGCCAGTTGTTTCAGCACTCGGGGCGTGTAGTACCTCAGCAGAACTTCACGACCATCCGGCGTTTTTGCCATACATCCCACAGCAAGCCGAGACGCCAGTGGCTCCAGCTGCAATTCGGAGAAAGTAATGCCTGCGACAGGTAGTTTCCCGACAAGCACCATCGCCAGATCCTTTTCACTTTCAATACGAACCAACCAGGGACCGTAAGCTGCTACCTTTTTAAGATCGGGCAGTTGATACAGGGAAATTCGTCGGTATTTATAATGCTCCATCATGATCTGAAGCATTTCCTGAGAGAGCGCTCCACCTTCAAATAAAATAAAGGCGTTTAACGTTTCGTTTCGCTTAAGCCAGTGGTCTGCCAGTTGTTGTTCTGAAGACATGATTACACTCCTTCAACAACAGCGTCATCGTTTTTGATGGCATTCAGCAGGCATTCAAGACAAAAATCGGATGAGTCCACGGCTGAAAGGATGGGAAATTCTGGCATAGGAACCTTCTCCGAGGCTTTAGGCTGACGCCCGTAATGTACCGCTTTGACGTTATAATCCCCCGGCGTTCCCGGCTCAATGCCGCTACCCTCTATCCGGATATAACTCCCACCACCATTAATCGTTATTTTTTTCTTCGCGGTGATTTTAATCTCATCTTCGGTACTGACGATCTCTATCGATTTTTTCGCCAGTAACTCCATCAGATCGTGCTGCGCCTGTACCGATACTGCGCCTTTATTGGCAATCAGCCTGATACCCGCCTTGCGTACAAACACGCTCAGCGCCCGTCCCACGCCGATAAACATATTCTTCACTACGCCGATATCGGCGTTGTTTCCCGCATTTATCTGGAGGTTTTTCACCGCGGCCAGTTGCAGGTGCTCGCCGCTGGCGACCGCCACGCCTTTCGGTGCGTGCATCAAAATCACCGAGGTGGTCAGGTCATTTATCCGGCTGGTTATCAGCGCCACCTGCGCGGCCATATCCGCCGGATCGGCGTTCGCCGTGGCCGCATCGTCAGACAGTTTCTGGATTTTATCGCTCAGGCTGTTCAGTTCGCTGATAATGTCGGCCATTTCGCGTACCTGCCCCTGCGCCTTGTCCTGCGCGTCGGCGCTGATAAAGATGCCTTTCTTTGCCCGTACTGCACCCCACAGATCGGTACGCAGT
>OLOF01000578.1_pt1 | contig 14171 bp, 15 predicted proteins | sample 1643121 | NCBI WGS metagenome assembly OLOF01 (sample SAMEA3136677, study PRJEB25190) | human gut metagenome | biome: human gut; feature: human-associated habitat; material: faeces | place: Austria | collected 2013
AGGAATGCTCACGGTACTTGAAGTATGAAAGGGTCTGAGTGAGAGAGGCTCATGAGAAAACCTTACCAATTCTTTCTGAATGCAATAAGTAGTCAAAATACAAAAAAATTATAATTATCAACTAGTTTCAGCGGCTAATTTAAAACCATTATATCAAAATTAGTAAATTAATGAGAAAATTTTTCGATTATATCTTTTGAAGTTATCTTAAAATATTTCATTAGCTCAATAGCATCACCTGATTTTCCAAACTCATCATTTATTCCCATTCTCACCAATTTCTTAGGATAACTATCAGTCAACACTTCAGATATAGCTGAGCCCAATCCTCCAATTATACTATGGTCTTCTATTGAAATTAATTTGCTAGTTTCTTTTGCACATTTAACCACTAATTCTTTATCTATTGGTTTTATTGTATGGATATCTACAACCCTAATATTAATACCTATTTTTTCTAATTCTTCTTTTGCTTTTATAGCCTCTATAACTGTAACTCCTGTTGCAAAAACTGTTCCATCTTTTCCTTCACCTATTTGAATTCCTTTTCCTATTTCAAAACATTGATTTTTATCATAAATTACTGGTGTTGCTAATCTTCCTAATCTTAAGTATACAGGTCCTTCTATTTTAGATATTTCTTCAACTGCCCATTTAGTTTCTGTATCATCTGATGTTGAGATAACTGTCATATTAGGTAAAGTCCTCATTAAAGAGATATCTTCTATCATTTGATGTGTTGCTCCATCTTCTCCTACTGTTATACCACTATGTGTTGCACATATTTTTACATTTAGCTTTGGATAACATACACTAGCACGAATTTGGTCATATGCCCTTCCTGCTGCAAATGCTGCAAATGTACTAGCATATGCTATTTTTCCACAAGTTGCTAACCCTGCTGCTGTTCCTATCATATTACTTTCTGCTATTCCCATATTGAAAAACCTTTCTGGAAATTTTTTAGCGAATATATTAGTTTTAGTTGCACCTGATAAGTCTGCATCTAATACTACTACATCTTGATTTTTTTCTCCTAAATTTTCTAAAGCTTCTCCATAACTTTGTCTAGTTGCTTTTTTTTCTTTATTTTCTAACATAATTTCACCTTGCACAATATATTGATTTGTTAAATTTATATATTATGCTTTCCTTTCTTCTTTATATATAAATGGTAGTTCTATAACAATGTTGAACCTATTAATCCAGCATCATTTCCAAGGATTGCTGTTTGTATTATTATTTCTTTTCTTTGATTAAATAATAAGCTATTATTTAATATTTTTTCTTTTAATTTATTCATAAATATTTCTTCATAAAATACAAAACTTCCCCCTATTACTACTGCTTCTGACTCAAATATATTGATTAAATTTGAAATTCCTATACTTAAATTATCTATATACTCTTCAATAACCTTATTTATTTTATTAAAATTTTCACTTCCTTGAGGATTTCTTCTTATTATATCTAATAAATCTTTTCCACTAGTTTTTTCGTCCAAATTTAATACATTTCTTAAATTATCTTTAAAAGCTTTCATTGATGCATACTTCTCAAAACATCCTTTTTTTCCACAATTACATTGTAAACCATTTTTTTGAATTATCATATGTCCAAACTCACAACCTGGTAATTCTCCTACTTCTAGTAATTTATTATTTATAATTATTGCTCCACCAATTCCTGTTCCCAGAGTCAAGAAAATTCCACTATTATATTCCCTTAATGCTCCATATATATTTTCTGCTATTGCTGCACATTTAGTATCATTCTTTATTTTAATTGGAATATTAATATTTTCTTTTAATTTGTCTAATAATGGATAATTCTTAAGCTCTAAATTTACAGATTTTAAAATTACCCCATTCTCTATTGTTCCTGGTACTGCTATTCCAATTGATGTGATTTTATATTTTTCTTGTAACATTTTTGTTTTCTCAATTATGTATTCTTCTATTGTCTTTTTTATATTCTTTTTTTCTGTTTTTGTTATTCTTTTTTCAAATTTTTCTATAACTTTACCATTGTTATCTACTGCTCCTATTGCAATATGACTTCCTCCTAGGTCTACTCCTATTTTCATTTTTTCTTCCTTTCGTTTTAAACTTTAAATTCAATATATAATTTTAAAATATATTTTTTATTAAATCTTTTCTTTTTAATTACTATATTTTTTAATGCATAATTTATAAAAATTGCTTGTTATCTAATTTTTTCTTATAAAACTTTAATTAGTTTTAACTTACAAAAAATATATAATACTTTAAACTAAAAGTCAATTTTTATAAATAAGTTCTCTTCTAAGTTTTTAATCATTATAAAATATAAAAGAAGCTAAGGAAAATCCCCTAACTTCTTTTATACTCCATATGCATCGAATAAGAAATTTCCCATGTATACTTGTATTACTGGTACTAATACTACTACAACGAAGAATATTAATACAACACCTACAATTGCATACACAACTTGTGGTAATGTTTTCATTATTTTTGTCATAATATTGTCTATATCTATTTGCATATATTCTACTAATTTTTCCATCATTTCTGTTAAGTCTGTTTGCATTCCTATTTTTAACATCTCTGTAATCATTGGTTTTGCTAATCCTGATTTTTCAAATGGTTCTATCCATGAACCTCCTGCTAAAATATTACTTACTGATGTTTCTATCATTGATAGCATAACTAAATTTTTTATAACATTTTTACTTACTTCTATTGATTCTTGAATTCTCATTCCATTTTTCAAGTTTAATAACATTGCTTTTAAAAATCTTGAGAAGTCTAATGCAAATATTAATTCTCCAAATATTGGCATTTTATATTTAAAGTAATGAAAATTATATTTTCCTTTTGGAGTATTTATATAGAAAAATACTGCTCCAACTATTGCTAAAACTGCAAATGTTGGTATATACCAATACTGTATTAATTTATTTACTACTCCTGAGAACCACATAGTTACTGGTGGTAATGTTGCATCACTACCTACTTGGTCAAATACACCTTGTATTGCAGGTACTGCAACTAATGTTCCTACAAATAGCATTACTAATAACAAACTAAATTGTACTATATTAGGTATTAAAATAGATTTCAGTTTCTTATTTAAAGACGCAGATTCATCTAAATATTCAACTGCTTGTTTTAAAGAATTTGTAAGTGAACCAGACAATTCTCCAACCTTTATCATGTTTATATATATATATGGAAATACATTTGAATAGTATTCCATAGTTGTATACATATTATCTCCAGCTTCTACACCTGCTAATATATCTTCTAATATTCCTTTTAAAGATACATTTTCTGTACTTTTAATTATTGTTGATAATGCATGTATATTATTGAAGTTTGCTTTTTTCAATAAATAAAAGTTTTGTGTAAATATAACTAAATCTCTTGGAGTTATTTTTTCAGTTTGAGCTAAATACAAATTTAATTTTTCTTTTGTTGATAGTTGTTTTGGTTTTGCAGTTCCCAAATTTGTTGTATTTATATTTTTCATTATATCTTCTGTTTCATTTATGTTTTTCTTTTTCTTTACTTGAGTAGTCTGTATTGTACTTGCATATCGTACTTGTTCCACATTTATTGGGACTAAATTATTGTCTTTTAGTTTCTTTAATAATTCATTTCTACTTGGTGAATCTACTTTATTTTTTACTACAACTCCACTTTTGGTCATTGCTTTATATACATAGGTTGGCATTTTTACCTCCTTTATTAATTATTTTACATTCTTGTATCTCTTCTTATTTTTAATTGCATAATTGTTCTATTTAAAATTTCAATATTCTTTTCTTCTATTTGAGCTTTAGCTTGTTCTAAAGTTATTTTATCTTCTACAAATAATTTTGCTAAAGAATTTATTAAACCTATACTCCCCTTTTCTAAATTACTTTGTATTGCATCTTCTATTTCAGAAACACTCAATTTTTCTTTTCTTATTACACCTGCTACGATATTATCAACTACCATTACTTCTGGTACTAGTACTAATTTATCATTTGTTCCTGGTAAAAGCCTTTGTGATACAACTAATTTTAATAATGCTGATAATAGATATTTTATTGTTCCTTGGTCTCTTACTTCATAAAAACTTATCATTCTGTCTATTGTTTCTGCACAAGATTTTGTATGTAAAGTTCCTATAACTAAATGTCCAGACTCTGCCATTTCTATTGCGGCTTCCATTGTAACTTTGTCACGGATTTCTCCTATTACTAATATATCACAGTCTTCTCTTAATGAGTTTTGAACACCTTCACTGAATGTTAATGCATCTTTTCCTTTTCCAACTTCTTTTTGAACTATTAAAGATTTTTTTGAGTGATGTTTATATTCTATCGGATTTTCTAATGTTAATATTTTTTTATTTTGATTTTCATTTATATAGTCAATTAAAGAATTTAAAGTTGTACTTTTTCCAGAGTTAGTCTTCCCTGTTACTAGAATTAACCCTTGAGGTTGATATGTCATTCTTCTAACAATATCAGGAACTCCTAATGATTCATATGGTGGTAATTCATTTTTTATAAGTCTTAATGTGCAAAGTGGCACATCATCTGATAACGAAATATTTACCCTTAAACGAATTTTTTTATATTCATATGATGTATCTAATTTTCTTGTTTTTTGAAATATATCATCTTCATTAATATTTCCTCTTACTAAATAATCATACATTTCATTCATATCATCTGGTGTCAATATATCCATTTCTTCTATTGGTAATAATTTTCTCCTTATCCTCAATATTGGTTTATTTCCACATATTAAATGTACGTCTGATGCATCTTTTTCTATTGCTTCATCTAAAATTTTATCCATATTCATAATAATTTTTCCCCCTAAAATGTTTACTATTAAAAGAATAATAATTTTTTGTTAAGTTCTTCTAGTGTTGTTTCTCCTTTTATTACTTTTTTAAGTCCGTCAACAACTAATGGTCTATAATTTTCTTCTAATGCTTTTTTTCTTATTTCCATACTAGAACCACCGCTTACTATTAATTCTTTTATTTCATCTGTAATATTTAGTATTTCAAAAACTCCTATTCTTCCTACATATCCTGCACCATTACAATCATCACATCCTACTGCATCATATGTTTTTGCATTTGATAAATCTATTTCATCTCCATATTTTGCAAATATCTTTTCTATAATTGTTTTTTCTTCTTCTGTAAATTCTCTTTCTTTTCTACATTTTGGGCAAATTCTTCTAACTAGTCTTTGTGAAATTGCTGTTGCTAATGTACTTGCTATATCATAATCAGATATTCCTATTTTTCTTAATCTGTTTATAACTTCTATACTATCAATTGTGTGTATTGTTGATAAAACGTAATGTCCTGTTTGTCCTGCTTGTATAGCTATTTCAGCTGTTTCCTTATCACGGATTTCTCCAACTAGAATTATATCAGGGTCTTGTCTTAAAACTGTTCTCAATGCTCCTGCAAATGTTGATTTCTCATCTATTTCTATTTGATTTAATCCTGGTATACGAATTTCTACTGGATCTTCAATTGTCGTAATATTTATTTCTGGTCTATTTAAGTAATCTATTATACTATATAAAGATGTTGTTTTACCTTCTCCTGTTGGAGCTGCAACTATCGTTACACTGTTCTTTTTATTAATACTTTTATCAAATTCTTCTTTTGCTCCATAAAATCCTAAATCAAATATACTTTTTATGTTGGCATTCTTTTTTAATAATCTTAAAACAAATTTCTCTCCATATACATTTGGTTGTGATGAAGAACGAATATTATAATCTGGATAATCTAAAATTCTTCCGTCTTGTGATTCTTGTTTTTCTAAGTGCATGTTTGAAATTGCCTTAAGTCTATTAGTTAATTGAGATTGTTTAGATTTGTCTAATCTTGCAACAGTATATAATTCTCCATCTATTCTGTATCTTACTCTTACTTCATCTTCCATTGGTTCAATGTGAATATCACTGGCTCTTTTCTCCATTCCTGTTTTTAGTATACTGTCAACTACATTTACTATTGTTACTCCTTCATCTGAAATTTCACTAGTTACTGTTCCTTCTAAAGATTTTAACATTAAATCTATTTCTTTTTCAAAAGTAATATATGGCTCCATTACAAGACCTTTATTTATACACAACAATCTTATTGTTTCCATTTTCTTTTTATTGCTGGTGTTTGGAAAGCAGACTTTTATCTTTCCATTATCGATTTCAAATGGAATTGCCATATTCTTTTTTAATACATCTAATGATAAATAGTCTGTTATATTAATTTTAATTATATTTTTTGTTAAAACAATTCCTTTTTCACCTGTAATATTTCCTATTTCCTTTATTAAAATCTTTGGGTCACATGCATTTAATTCATATAAGCAATCTCCAATTTTTTTATTTGGGTTTTCTTTTTGATATTCCAAAGCATTTTCTATATCTTTTTCAGTTACAATTCCTTTTTTTACAAGTTCAACTCCTATTGGTTGTCTTCTTTTTAATTCCATAAAACTACCTTCTTTCGTGTTCTTTTATTATATTATACTATATTTTTTTGAAGTTTTTATGTTTTTTTTGAAATTACATAAATTTACTATTTTTTTAAAGTATATGTTGTTGTTTTATCTAGATTTTCTGCAGCAATTCTAACAGTAATATTGGTTTTCCCATTATTCTCTTCTTTCTGAAATTCACATTCTTCTATATTTGTAGCTATTTTGGTATTTCCAATATATATTCCTTTATTTTGTTTAATAAAAGTATATTGATTTCCACTAGAAAATACTATAAAAGATATTTCATTTTCTGTCCCCTGATCTTTTACTTGCATTTCAATAATGGTATTTCCTGGTTTGTTTACTTCTTCTGTAAAATAGGCATTAAATTTTGTATATTGTTTGTTTATATCATTATTACTTGAAGAAATATCAATATTTTTATAAAAAAACCCTGTTAATATACCTATAATCGTAACTGCTAATAGCATTGCTATTATATATACAGTTGTTGATATTACTGTGACACCTCTTTCAGATTTCATATTAATTCTCCTTTGATAAAACTGTTGATAATTCTACTTTTTTATCTTCTTTTCCACTTTTATATGATATCTCAACAGTTACTTTTTTTACTAGTCCAGGCTCTTTACCTTGTCCTTTATTTTCTTCTAAATCTGCATAGTCTATAACTTTTATTGTTTTATAATATGGTGTATCATCTATATATCCACTTGTTTGTTTACTCTCTAAAGTTTCAAAATCTTCTGCTTTTAACTTTTCTATTTCTGATATTGCATAATTAGTCGCTTCTGTTTTCCTTTCTATATCTTTTGAACTTTGATTTATACCATATATTAAACTTGTAATTAATCCTATAAATAATGCTAATATTATAACTGATATTGTAATATCAATTCCTGTTGCACCTTTTTCATTTTTTAACTTCATTATACTTTCCTTTCCTTAGACAAGAAATTTATAATATGCTAATACAAAAATTAAATTTATTATGTTTGCTACTCCTAAGTAAAAACCTATACTTATTTTTTGTGCTATATGTTCATCTTTCTTTCTGTTTTTGTTTACTAAATTTTTTATTTTAGTTAATAAAATTGTAAATGCTATTGCTAAAGCCACTAATATAATTGTATTTATAGTAACACATTCTCCTGTAAAAATGCACATTGTTAACACTGTTAATATTATTCCATTTATGTAACTATTCTTAGCATATCTTTTTAATGTTATTGTATCTAATATTAATATCAATATATAGAATATTAAATATATAATATATCTATATATACTAGCATGTTCTATTACACATAGATATACTATATACATTATAGATATTATAATCCCATATATGGTTACTGATTTTTCTATTCTTCTATATTCTTTATCAATTCCAGACATTAAAAATATAAAACACAAATAAAGTGCCATGAATGCACCTTCAGCAATTGGTATTAAGTTTAAGCTTTCAACTTTTACATTCATTAAATATGAAATTACTACAAAAGAAATACCTGATAGTAATTCTATGATAAAATATCTTGGTCTTATTTTTTCTTTGCAATATCTACATTTTGCTCCTAAAAATATATAGCTAAAAACTGGAATCAAATCTAGAAAACCTAGTTTATGATTACAATTTGGACAATATGAATGTGTATGTGTTATATCTTGTCTTTTTGGTATTCTATGAACTGCTAATGTGTAGAAGCTTCCAAAAACTGTTCCCATTATGAATATTATTATATATAGTAATGTATCCATTTTTTCTCCTTATCTATTTTTGCTATGAATTAATTATTATGCAAATCTTTATATTGATTTATAAATTTAGCCATACACACTTAGTGTGCGTATGGCTTTATTTTATTTTTTATTTAGTATAAGTAAAGTCTCCTATTGTAAATGTATTTCCTTTTAATGTTACGTCAACAGTAATACTAGCATTGCTTTTGTTTGTTGCTGATTTGTAATCTTCTGTTTCATATGTTATTGTAACTTTTTTGTCACCAGCTGTTACTGTGTAACCTTTTTCTGTTGTTAAATCTTTTACTAATTCTGTTTTTACTGCTTCAGGATTTGTCTCAGCTAAAAAACCTGTATTTGTTGTTACTGCTTTATTCTCTACATCCATTTTTGCAGCTTGAACTGCTAAATTTACTTCTTCTCTTACTGTTCCTTCTATTTGACTAATTTTTGCACTTTTAGCTTGTGTCAATATTCCGTTATCTCCTGTTAACATTGCTATTGATACTCCTGCTAAAATTAATAATACGATGATTGTGATTACTAATGCTATTAAAGTAACACCTTTTTGATTTTTCATCATAAAAAATTCCTCCCTTTCTTCTTTTGGATTTTAATATATATATTATCTTATGTTTTGGAAACATAATGTTAATAACTAAATTTATTTTGTACCTTTATCTGGCAAATATGTTCCTCCTGTTGAACTATTTTGATTACTATTTCCTGAATTTGCATTATTTGAATTCCAACTATTTTGGCTTCCATTTGTTGTCGTATTTTCTCCCTGCGTAGAACTTGTATCATATGATGAAAATGGATTTGTCTTTCCTGGTACATATGTGTTAATTCTTTCATAATTTCTTAAATCAGTTGAATCTACACTATATGTTAAAATAACTTGTTCATCTTCTACATTTTCACCTTTATTAATTTCTTCTTTTATTTCACTTGGTGTTGTATATGATACTTCTTCTGGAATTATCTTTCCTGTTGGTACATATTCATATAATATTAATCCAAGAACCAATATTATTGCTAAACATAGTAACAATATTATTATCATTTCTTTTATAACTTTTTTAGCCATTTTATTCTTCCTTTCTCAGAATTTATTTTGTAGTATTGGCTGTATTCGTTGAATTTGTTGTATTAGTTGTGTTGCTTGTATTTGTTGATGTATTAGTTGTATTTCCACTTGTATTATTTGTTACTTCTGGTGTTGGTGTTGATTGTGTTGTTTGTGATATTCCTTCTATTGGTACATCTTTACATACAAATGTTGCTTGCAAATCAGATGTCGAACTTCCTGCTTTCATAGAAAATTCTTCTATCTTAAATCCTAACTTTGAATCATCTTCAATATCTCTAATAAACTCTGCTATATTAATATAGCCCCCATTTACTGTAAAATTCAAGTTATAAGTATCAGTAGCACCAGATCCATTTGTTATATCCATTTTAATTACAACACCTTCACTTGTTGCATGTGTTCCTATCTTTGTCCATAGAAAATCAATCTTATATTTTGCTAACTGGCTTGCTGTTTGAACATCATCGGATGAACTAACAGCTACCATGTCTTCATAATTAGTTTTTTCTTCTTTTAGTTTTTTCATACTTGTATTTAATTGAGTAACTTTATTAGGAAATTCTGAACTTGCCAATTTAGTTACCTCTGTTATAGTTTTTTCTAAATCTGCACTTTTTTCTTGTATTCCTTTTATTCCTAATATTTCAAAACTTCCTAATTCTAATCCCTTTGCAACTGTAAAAATAGTTAAAGTTAGTACAAGTACAATTAATATTGTTATTAATAATTTTTTCATGGCAAATCTCCTTCTATTTTCACTGTAACAACACTTCCGTCTTTTTGTCCTGCTGTTGAAATTACATTTGTAAGATAATTTCCTGTTTCTATTTTTGCTTTAAACATACCTAATTGTTCATATTTATCTGATTGTGCATTTATAACTATATGTGTTCCAGAGGTATTTTGAATTCCTGTTATCTGAACACTTTCTGGAATTATAAACATTATTGAATTTAATAAATTAGGTATAGCATCTCTTGTCTTTGTAGCATCTGTTATTTTATCATTTAAATTTTGTAAATTTTCTATCATTTTTGTGTATTCGTTTGTTTTAGATTGTATTTTAGTGTTATCACTTTCTACCAATAAAATTTGAGATTGTGTATTTTGTTTTGAACGTTTTGCTTCTGCATCTTTTTTATCCATTTGATTGCTTATCATTATAGAAAATGCACTATAAATGATAAATAGTAATATTATTCCAACTGCAACTCTTATTAAGCTAAATTCTGTTTTGTCTAATTTTTCTTTTAAGTCATTTTTTATTGAAATTTTTCCACTAATTTTACTATTTTTAGATTTTGATTTAGAATTTTTATTTCCTTTTGTTTTAGTGCTACCAACTTCTACTTTTAACCAATCAGGCATTTTTTCATTAAAGCCTTGTTTTTTAAAGTTTATTCCTTCAATTCCTTCTCCATCTCCATATAGAGCTAACGAAATTGCTGAATTTACTTCAATATAATCTTTTATATTTATCTTATCTTTTGTTGAACTTAAAGCCATTGGTTTTAAAATTTCACAACTTGCTTCATTTAAGTATTCTTGAAAATATAAATCTATATTATTTATTAAAGTCGCTGTTCCTGTAATATATACTTTGTTTATTTCATATATACTTTCATTTATTATTTTTTTAACATTTCCTACAATATTATATAGTGTAGGCATTATATCTTCTAAATAACTTGTTTCATCTTCTTTTAACTCAGTTACTTCTGAAGTATAAATAGTGGTATTTTTACATATTTCATAAGATTTAGGGTATGAATTTTCTTTTAAATTAATTTTTCTTAAAAAATCATTACTTCCCTCTTCTAAAACATTTATTGAATATATTCTTTCATCTACTATTGTTGTAATAGTTGTTTTTTCTTCTATATTAACTATTAAGTAATTTTCTCTTGGTTTTGTATTTATTAAATTAGCTATTGACATAGATATTGGAACTATATTTGTCAACTTATATCCTGATAAAGATTGGATTTTTTTGTTTAAATCAATTTTATTTGCTGCAACATGTATTACTTTTAGTTTTTCTTTATCATCAGGATAATTTGTAATCGCATACCTAGTCTCATAAACATTTGGATTTTGTCCTTTATCACTACATGATAATTCAAATTCAGTAGTTATTGCTTTATCTAAATCTTTTTTTGACAATAAAGCAAACATATCAAAATAACTATACATTTCATCTGACAAATTTATACTAATTGGTGTTTTATAACTATCAGTTTCTTCAATTATTTGATTAATTGCTTTATCTAAATCTTCATAAAAATTAATCCCAAAAGCTTCGACTTTTACTTTATCGTGGTCTTTTGATACTTTAGCATATTTAATTAAATTAGATTCTACATATAATCCTAAACAGCTTGACATTTTTTACTCCTTTTTTATTATTATTTTCTACATAAAAACAAAAAGAATACAGGAATTAATTTTTGTTTCTTCTTCATTTTTCTTCTTTTTCTATATCATTCTATTTTATTTTATCTTTTTTTCCTAAAAAGTCAATGGATTTTACTCAAATGTCACATAAGTGTAATATTCTTGTAATATTTACATTTTTCGCAATTTACATATGAAAAATCCATCATTTTCATTACTTGGATAAATATTTATATATTTATCTTTTTCTCCAAATATTACAATATTTTCATAATTCTTTTCATTTTCTTTACAAATTTTAAAGTCCAAATTTTCTTTCAAAAATCTCTCAATTATATCTTCATTTTCTTCTTTTAATATACTACAAGTTGAATATACTAACTCTCCATTTTTCTTTAAATATTTTGAACAATTATCTAATATAGCTTTTTGTATTTTTGTAATTTCTTCTATATCTTCTTTTTTTCTTTTCCATTTTATATCTGGTTTCCTTTTTATAACTCCTAATCCTAAGCAAGGTACATCTAATAATATTTTATCAAATTTTCCAACTAAATCTTGATTAAACTCTGTTGCATCTTGAGTTTTTGCTTGTATTATATTTATTCCTAATCTCTTAGCTGCATTTTGTACTAACTTAACTCTATGTTCATGTATATCCCATGCTTCTATTTTCCCTTTATTTTTCATTTTTTCTGCTATATATGTTGTCTTTCCTCCCGGGCTACTACATGCATCTAAAATACACTCGTCTTCTTTTGGAGCTAATACATCTACGATTAGACCCGCCCCCTCATCTTGAACTGTAAAAAATCCTTCTTTAAATAAATCTATATTTTCTATATTTTTTACTTTCTTTAAAACAAAAAAATCTTCTAGACTTCCTTCTAAGTATTTAATTTTTCTTTTCCCTAATTTTTCTTCTAGCTCTTTTTTATTTGTTTTTAATTTATTTATTCTTATTGTAGTATTTGGTTTTAAATTAGAATTTTTACATATTTTTTCTACTTCTTTTATATCTTTTTGTTTTAATAGTTCTTCTATAATCCACATAGGCATTGATGTAGTTTTAGATATTCTTTCTTTATCATCTTTTATTTCTTCTAATTCCTTATAATCATTTACAGATACTTTTCTTAATATTGCATTTACAAAATTAGAACTACTTTTATGTCCATATCTTTTAGCTAAATTTACACTTTCATTAACTGCTGCTGATTTTGGTATTTTATCTAAAAATATTATTTGATAAATTCCCATTCTTAATATATTTAAAATCCAAACGGAAATCTTTTTTAATTTTATATTAGAATATTTTTTTATTATTTCATCCAAAGTCAACTTCCAAGTTATGGTTCCATAAACTAATTCAGAAATCAGACCTACATCTCTTTCATCAATATTTTTATTTTCTTTTAATACTTGATTTAGTGCAATATTTGAATATGCATCTTCTTTTTCTATTTTATATAAAGCTTTTAAAGCTATTTCTCTTGCTTTATTTATCATGTCAAAACCTTCCTATTTTTTATATTTTTTGATTATTATATATTTTTTTAAAATTTTTTTCTACTCTTTTTGTATATTTTTTGTCATTTAGGCAAAAATATTCATAAAAGATTTGGAGGTATTTTTATGGACATTAAAAAACATTTAATTATAACAGGTAATTCCACAGTATCTTGGAAAGATGCTATTGTTAAAGCTATTGCTGAAGCATCCAAAACAATTGATTATTTAACAGAAGTAAAAATTATAGAGCAAAGAGCTTCAATAAGTGGTGATAAAATTTCTGAATATTTTGTAGACTTAGATATTAGTTTTTCTATCGACTTAAATAGAAAAGACACTAATGATGCTTAATAAATTTGAAAGGTTGATAAATTATGGAAAATCCAATTGAAAGTAAAAAAACATATCAAGACTATGTAGATAAAAAATCGCCTAATTCCCCTATTTTAAAAAATTGTTTTAATGCCTTTTGGGTAGGTGGTTTAATATGTACTATTGGGCAAGTAATTCTTAATATATGTAAAGAGCGAGGACTAGATGTTCAAACTTCAGGTACAATAGTTTCTATTATTTTAATAGGTCTATCTGCATTTTTAACAAGCTTAAATTTATTTAATAAGATAGGTAAATTCGCTGGTGCAGGCTCATTAGTTCCTATTACAGGTTTTGCAAACTCTATCGTTTCTCCTGCAATGGAATATAAATCCGAAGGTTATGTTATGGGTGTTGGTGGAAAAATGTTTACTGTTGCAGGACCAGTTCTTGTATTTGGTATTTCAACATCTATCCTTGTAGGAATTATATATCTAATTTTTAATGCTCAGACCATAACTTTTGTATAAATTATTTATTATAGTAAACATTAATTAATTAATTTATTAATTAATTAAATCATAAAATATATTTTGGAGGTAA
>OLOF01000582.1_pt1 | contig 14067 bp, 14 predicted proteins | sample 1643121 | NCBI WGS metagenome assembly OLOF01 (sample SAMEA3136677, study PRJEB25190) | human gut metagenome | biome: human gut; feature: human-associated habitat; material: faeces | place: Austria | collected 2013
TCAAGTGCTGTTGTAGATAACTTAGAAATGTTAATGAAAGATATAGAAAAATTAATAGGAAACAATGCAGTTTTTATTAATAATAGCATATATAAGTTTATAGTTGACTTACAAACTACATATTTTTATATAGGTAGTGAACTATATAGAACAGAAAAATATAATATATTATACAAATACCAATTTGAACAACCTAAAAATGCTTTTTACAATATTATGCGAAAATATTTAAAAGATGGTGCTGATGAAAATAGTAATAATTTTTTATACGATATTGTTATTATTTTTATAAGTTCACTTATATCAGATATAGAAAACATAAAATCTGAAACTAATATAATATGTGCACAAAACAATTTTGTTATAGATATTTTCAAAAATTTTTATTCTTCTAAAACAGAGTTGCCAAGAGTACAAATAAAATATAAAGAAATTACAGAAAATCATTATGGAGAAAAATTGAAAACTCCAAAATCAATTCCTTTTAGATATGAATATTATGTTACAACTTTATTAGAACTTTATGCAGTTACTAAATATCACTTATATTTAGATAACAGAGAAATACATAAATGTAAAAATTGTGGAAGATATTTTATAACTGATACCAAAAATAGTGAAATTTTTTGTAAAAGAATTGACCCAAAGTATAAAGGTAGAAAAATAAGATATTGTTTTGAGATAGGTCAACAAGAAAATAAAAATCAAAATATAGAAAGTACAAAGCAATTGCATCACACATTATATAATCGTTTCAGAAATAATGAGGAATACAAAGAAACAGAATTACCTAAATATATGAAAGAATATAAAGAAAACAAAGAAAAATTAAGAAGTGGTGAAATAACTAAAAAACAATATGAAAAATTTTTCGATAGATATGATAAAAACTTTAAGAAAACACACCCTTCTGATAGATACGATAGAAAATCATATAAAAAATAATATAAACAAGTTGTTATTTCTTTAATTAATTAAAACTATATAAGGAAATAATAACTTGTTTTATTTAAGTGATATTTTTTACAAAGATTTAGGTTTGACTATTTCACAAAAATATAATATTATTACGGTAGAGGTGTGGTAATTATGAATATTTATAGAGGTAGTGCACGTTATCATATTTCAAAAGGCTTTTATGATAATGTGTTAGAGAATTTTTTAGATAATAATATATTTTGTATAGGTTTCGATTCAGAAAATACAAAAGCATATACAATTTTAGATAGAATGGTAAAAAATGATATTATTTATATAAAAGAAAATACTTTGCACAATAAGTTCATTATTAGAACAATAGGTATTGTTACAAGTAATGATATTGAAACATTTAACAATATTGTTAGTAGCAATGGTAATAAATACCCTTCTTGTTATGGCAAAAACGTAAAATGGATTAGAGATTATTTTACTAATTACGATGATTTACCAGATAAATTTAAAAAAGATTTAGAATTCGATAATAATTCACTACCTAGAAATTATTTTACTACATTAGAATTAGAAAAAAGCCCTTATTTCAAAAAATTGATTAATAAATTGCTTGAAAGTGAAATTGGAAAAATAAACTAATAGTGTATTAAACAAGCTGGTACTTATAATAATTAGATAAGTATGTGCTTGTTTTTATATTACTTTCAAAAGCTGTTATTTGAACTTTATGTTCAGAAGCGGGGAAATTTTCCAAAGAAATATATAAAACCTCTGTGTTTTACTCCTAGGCTTAACTAGGAATAAAGAAAAAGCGATTAGCAATGTAACCGCTCCTAACTTTTACAATTATAAATCTAAAAATATTTCTGTTCCATCTTTTTTGGCTTTGTTAGTATTTTGCTTATTAAAATATTCTTTTTTCTTTTCTTCATATTCATTAGGGTATTTATGAAATTGTAACATAAAATTTATTTTTTCTTTGTTTAGTTCAGATATAGCTACTCCTAACTTCTCAAGTGCTATTTCAAGCAGAAAATTAAAATTTTGTAATCTTTTTTGCTCATAATTTTTAATTTTATTTTCCCATTCCTGCATTTCTTTCCTATTTTCTTTATTTTGTTTTTCTATTAGTACATTTATTTCTTTTGTGATTTTTTCTTTGTCAAGTGCAGGATTATCTCTTAATATTTTTTTATAAATTATTATATCTACAATAATAACTATTAGAGAAAATATGAATGATAGTAATATCGGAATATCTTCACCAGTTCCAGCAGATAATACAACTATACTGCCACATAAAATAAGTGGTATAATTCTACACAAATTTTGTACTCTATTTAATGGTTTAGTTACTTCTTTAATATTTTTTGAAAGTTTTGTGAACATGTCTAAATTGTTCTTTTGTTCTCTACTTAAAGAATTTATAAATTTACCAATCACTATTTTTATTTCGGAAAGCTTTTTTATCTTTGATATTTCAGGAACTTTAATTGGCTTAGACTTATATAATTCTCGCAATTTCACAACATATTCTAACGGCTCTTTTATTCCTGCTTCTTTCATAAGTGGAAAAAGTTCTGTTTCCCATTTATGATTAAAATTTTCCTCTCTTTTTTGACGAGCAATTCTTTCTTGTTGTTCTCTTAATAAATTATTCTGCCTTTCTTGTTCCTCTCTTATTAATCTATTTTGCTCTCTTAATAGATTATTCTGCCTTTCTTGTTGTTCCCATTTAGCATTTGCTTGCCTCATTTCGTTCCAAGTTTCATAAAATGTACCATCTTTTCCATAATAATTACCACTTGCCATAATACTTATACTCCCTTCTTTTCAATATTAATTTTTATTATTTTATTTTTGATATCAGCAAAAAGTCCCATATTTATTTGAGTTTTTAATTCTTCTAAAAGATCTAGTTTGTTAAGCTCTACATCACTTGAAATTACAATTTGCTTATTATTTTTTAGTAACTGTTTAAATATAGTTATTAATTCATTTTGAACTGTATATTTTCCACTAAAAAATTGAAAATTATCTATTAAAAGAAAATCTAAACCTTTGTAGGTATTTTTAAAGTTTAGTTTATTGGCTTTATAACTAGCAATAAATGTTTCGTATGTACTATATAGTATTTTTATGTTTTCATTTTTCATTACTTCGTTTTTTATAGCATAAAGTAAATGTGTTTGTTCAAGTTTATTTTCTCCATATATGAATAGTGGGTTATAAGCTACTCCTTGAAGTTTAACAACTGCTTTTGCTGCTGAATATGCAAATTCATTGTTTTTAGTTACTGTATAATTTTCAAATGTATATGTATCTAACATTTTAACTTCTCCTATTTTCTTATTTTTTAACAACTGAAATCTGTTTATTATCATCTAAAGCTAAAACTATATCAGCATATTCTACAATATTTTTGCGAATATAGTTATTTGATACTTTTATGCTATCTTCTGTATTATTTTGAGCAATACTGCTAATACATGAATTTATAAAAATTGTTATATTATATTTAAAAGTTAATTCTTTCAAATGTTTTAAAACTTTAGTTGCTTTATCTTTTAGTGGTACTTTCTCATTTTCTTGTGTTTTCAATAATTGTAAATAATCAATAGCAACAAATCTCACATCATATATAGCACTAGCCTTTTCAATTTGTTTATCGATATAATCTGTTGTAACTGCTGGTGTATCATCAATAAGTATATGAGAATTTAATAATCTAGGAATTACAATAGACAGTTTTTTACAATCTTCCTTTGTAAATTGTGTATTAGTTATTTTTGAATTTTTTATATGTGCTATACTTTTCCAAATATCTGTTATGATTTTTTCTTGTGAATTTTCTAAGCTAAAAAATAGTGTATCTGATTTTTGACCAACTGCTACATTATACAATATTTTTTCTATTAAAGTTGTTTTTCCTGTTCCTGCTTTTCCATTCAATATTATTAGATTAGGTTCTTGTATATTTATAATTTTATCTAGTTCTTTTATTCCAGTTTTCATAACTGTATTATAATTTATATATGTATCTTTAATTCTTATTCCCAATTCTACTTCATCATTAAAGGTTATTTTGTCAACAATAATACAATTTATATAGTTTTTAATGAAATCTATACATTTTATAACATATTTTTTATTTTCTTCTGTTTCTTTTTCTAAATCAGCAAATATCATAAACGCAGGGACTCCGACAATATCTTCGGGAATATCTGTATAGTATATGTTTATATCTTTGCTAACTTTTGAAGTTATATTCTCCAACATATTTATAGTAGTTTGATTTAATTTATAAGCTATGATAGTATTCTGCATTACAAATTCCACCTTTCATATAAATTTTATAAGATTACTTTTCTTCATTTTTCTTTTGAAGTCCACAAAAATAACTTTTAAATATATTATCAAAATCACTAAAATCATTTAAAAATGTACGACTCTGGTAATCTTTGTGTAAAATATCTATTCTTTGAAATATATCGTCAAAATTATTTTTATTATCTATACAAGGCTTTAAAACATTATTGGTAATATCTTCTATACCTTCATAATTATAATCATCATTACTTTTTATCTTTTCAGTTTTATTCTTCATATAAATTCTCCCAAAAACCTTATTTCTCTAATACTTTTTCAAATTCTTCCTTAAACTTTTCACTAGACCAATATCGATAACTTGGGTGGTACATATCTATAATATATTTACAATTTACATCTTCCTTTAAATCATCATATATTGCTTTATTTCCAGCACAGAAAACAATTACACTTGGATTTATTATTTCTATTTCTTTCAATATATTTTCTTTATATTTATTGTAATAATTATATAGTGTTTGCTTGTTACACTCTGCAAACCCACCTCTTTTATTGATATTCATATATGAAATATCCTTCATTGATAATTCAGGAATTTTATTGCAAAGATATTCCTGCATTTGTTCAATTCTTTTAGTTATTTTTAGATTATTATTCCTTATTTTATAGACTGATTTTAACCAAAATGTTTCATTATCTTTTATTTTTCCCTCTAAATTGCTTTCAGCTAACATATAAAGAACAGTATTGTCTTTTTCATCAAAAACAAACCCATCATAAGTAAAACTATCTTTGCTTACCTTTAAGCTTGGAATTGTACTTTGATTATTTTTATCACTTATATCGAGTTCTTTTTCATGTTCTTTTTTCCATTTTTCAAATAATTCATTTAATTTCTCTGTTTTCCCCATATATAATTCCCCCTATAATTAATCTTACTTTTAGTATAATATAATATTGTTATTTATTCAAGTGTTACTTTAACAAAACACAAAAATAGTGTGTTAATTTTTTCAAGCGTCATTGTTATACTATACAAGAGGGTATAAACATGGAGAATGAAAGAGATAAAATACTTAAAATAGTAGGAAACAATATTAAAAATATCAGAAAATCAAAAGGGTACACGCAAGAAAGTTTTGCAGAAACTCTAGGAAAATCTATAAATTATATTAGTCTTGTAGAATTAGGAAAATCTGGAATGAGCATACCAGCACTAATAGAAATCTGCAATATTTTACAAGTAGACATGAATTATATTTTCAAAGGACTGCTAAGCTATAAACCAGAGAGAAAAGAACAACATATTATAGACTGTATATCATCTTTTAATGAAAAAGATAAAGAAATAATTTTCAATTTAATTAAATATATTGAAGAAAGCAAAGAATACTAGCTATTAGTATTCTTTTTACTTTCTAAACATCGCAACTAATTGCTTCCACTAATAATTTTGTTGCAACAGAGAAACCAATTTTGAATACATTTCTATCGTTCATAGAATATAGCTTGTTTTTTATTTCTTCTAACTTTTCAAATTGTTTTTTCAAGTCTTCATTTTCAATGGTATCATAAAATTTATTATATTTTGCAATTAATTCTTTATATTCTGATGTAGATTCTGCATTCGCAAATATACCTGTATCATATAAATCTTCAATAATATGTTTTTGTTTGAAGTCCACTCTTTTTCACCTCCCTTATATGTTCCAACCAAACTTTCTAAAATACAAATATTCAAAATGAAGTTGATACAATTTACTTGATACTTGTATTGTAGGGGGTAACATATCAATTATAGGTATGTGATTAATGGCAGATAAAAAACGACTTTTGTTATACTTATTAAATAATTCTTTTACTATCTTATAACAACCACAAGATACTATAATACTTGGAGATAAGAGTTCAATTTCTCCTAAAATTTGCTTTTCAAAGTTTTTCACATACTCCTTTGTATCAATACATTTTGAATTTGTTTTATTGAGGATTAAATAAGAAATGGAGTCAACGGTTATATTATAATCTAAACAATGTTTTGAAATAAATCTTTGCATTTTCCAAACTCTATTAATACTTTGTCTGTCATTATACTTATAGTCGAATATATATAATATGTTTTGAGCATTAGAATCTGTATTATACATGAAACCATCATAACAAAAATCTTCTTTTTTATAATATCTATTTCGATTGTGTTTATTTTTCCATTGTGATAAATAATTATGCAATTCTATTTCTTTTATTCTATTTTTTGTAGATAGCTGAAAGCTTGTTGTATATTGACCTTCCATAACTTTCCTCCCACAATTATTTTACCATAGTTTACATAATAAAACAAGTGTTTGGTAGAAAAAAGACTAAAAATCTATTTTTCTATTTTCCTTGCTATCACTAGGTTACAGAGGTTTATCATTAGATTTACGGTTTACTAATATTATTAGCAAACCGCACTTGGTGTGGCTACTTTATATGCTAGAAATGATTAAGCCTTAAACGGCTCTTATAGACTTTAAATTATTTTGAGCGGAAAGGGGTTAGGGAAAATTTTATAAACGTCTTATAAACTGTTCTTGAATGAATTAAATTTTGAGAAAAGGGGGGAGCAAAAAAGTGATTATGACTGATTAGGTAAATTTGTTTCACAACTATTGAAAATAGCTATTTCTAGTGATATACTTATCACAGTAAATTGAAATAGCAATAATTAATTAAGTGATACAGAACTAAAAGTAACATTTCTAATTGACCAACCATCGACCAACTATTGACCAACTAACAATACTAAACGAAAAAAGTTATTACAAAATGTTACTAAACAAAAAAGACTTTAGTTTCAATAGTTACGGAGCATCACAAAATGCTACAAAACATTACAAATACTGAAAGACAGAACTCATAACCCGAAGGTCGCAAGTTCGAGTCTTGCTCCCGCAACCAGAAAATTTAAGAGTTTCAGTTAGTTCCTGAAACTCTATTTTTATTGTATAAGAAAATCAACTTTTACCTTGACCCTATATAAAACTTTTCCGTATACAGCAAGTAAAAGTGACCTAAAAAAACGCGATAGCTTTACTGGCGTAGCTTTGCTACTTTTCTTATATTTTGACGAATATTCCTGAAAATAAAGAGAAGATTGATAATTTAAAATGAATAAAAAATAGATAAAAGTAACTTTAAAAGAATGGGCAGATTCTATTAAAAAAGTATAAAAGCGTAAAGTTTAAGAAATATATTAATTGATATGATATGAATTTTGGTAAAATAAGTTTTGTCTATTTGAGAAAGTAGATATTTTGTGATATATTTATAAAAAATGTAAGTTAGGAGAAGAAATGATAGAAGTCGTTGCAGGTATAATATATAAAAATGATAAATTTTTAATAGCACAAAGAAATTTTAAAAAAGATCAGGGAGGACTATGGGAATTTCCAGGTGGAAAAGTAGAAAAAAATGAATCTTATAAAAGTGCATTAATTAGAGAAATAAAAGAAGAACTTAATGCAGATATAGAAATAAGTGAATATATAGGGGAAATCAGACATCATTATCCTGAGAAAGATATAAAATTAATATTTTATAAAGCAAAATTATTAAGTCAAAAAATAGAATTATTAGAGCATGAAAGTTGCAAGTGGATAACAAAAGATGAGAGAGATAAATTTGAATTTGCAGGGGCAGATAAAACAGTATTTGATTTGATATAGGAGGAAAAATGAAAAAGTTAGTTAGATATGAGAAATATTCAAGAAGAGATATACATGATATCTTTTCACCAGATACAAATTTTACACCACAAACAGGAACATGGGGATTACAAGGAATAATAAGAGTTCCAGGAACACAACATGATTATATATTTTTAGTAACATATGGAAAAAAGCAATCGTATCACAAATTTGACGAGAACATAGATGAAAATGGAATTTTAACATGGCAATCACAACCATCTCAAACTTTAAATGAATCAAGAATAATAGATTTTATAAATCATGATTATTTAAAAAATAATATATATTTATTTTTGAGAACATCTAATAAAGAAGATTACACATATATGGGATTATTAGCATATGTAGATCATGATAATCAAAGAGAAAAACCAGTTTATTTTAAGTGGCAGATTTTAGATTGGAATGAGGATAAGTTAGAAAAAACAATAAAAAATTCTAAGATAGATGAAAATGGTATTGAAGAATTTGATATTAAAAAATTTACATTGAAATTAAATAAAACAGAATACTCCCATGAAATAAAAAGTAGGAAAGGGAAAAATACATATGAATTTTACAACAATAAGAATATAAATTTTGAGGGAGAAATAAAAAAGAATACAGAACTAGGAAAAAAAGGTGAAGATATTGTTGTTGAATATGAAAAAAATAGACTTATAATGGAAGGTAGAGAAGATTTAGCAAATAAGGTTTTTGCAACAAGAAAATTTGCAGGAAATGCTGAAAGATTTGATGTAATTTCATATGATAAGGACGAAAATGAAAAATATATAGAAGTAAAAACAACTAAAGGAGGAATAAATAATATATTTCATATATCAGAAAATGAAGTTGAATTTTCTGAACAATATAAAAATAATTATTATTTATATAGAGTATATAATTTTAATACAAAAAAAATGACAGCAGATTTAAAAATTATAAAAGGAGCTATAAATAGAGAAAAACTAAAAGCAACAAATTATACTTGTAGAATATGAGAAAAACAACCAAACATGAAATAAACATCAAAAATAGTAAATAATTAATATATACATTGTAGTATTATAATTGATGGGAGTAATTATTATGATAATATACGAAGCAACCAAAAAAAAATTTATAGAAGATGTTATACAAGATAAAATTGAGGAAAATATAGACACAAGATTCTATGAAAAAATGGGATATCATACATCTTTGGCTGAAAGAAAAGCATGGAATAATTCTATGCAGTACATGATGAAAGTATTAATAGACAATAATATTCCTGAAAATAGTGGAATTGCTATTGAATTTAAAATTCCAAATACTTCAAAGAGAGTAGATTTTATAATTACTGGAAAAAATGAAGAATTAAAAAATACAGGAATAATTATTGAATTAAAACAATGGACTGAAGCAAATATTGTAAGTGGAAAAGATGGAATAGTGCAAACATTTACAGGTCATGCATTGAGAGAAGTAATACATCCATCATATCAAGCATGGTCATATGCAACAACAATAGAAGACTATAATGAAACAGTACAAGATGAAAAGATAGAGTTGTACCCATGTGCATATCTTCATAATTATGTAGATGTAACACCTCAAACACTATTATCAGATGAATATAAATATTATTTAGAAAAAGCACCAGTATTTATAAAAGGTGATGTAGAAAAATTAAGAGATTTTATAAATAAGTATATTAAATATGGTGATGATAAGGAAACACTATATATGATTGAAAATGGAAAAATCAGACCATCTAAATCATTACAAGATGCTTTATCTAGTATGTTGCAAGGGAATGAAGAATTTATTATGATTGATGACCAGAAAATTGTATATGAAACAGCATTAGAAATGGCTAGAAAATCATATAGAGATGGAAATAAAAGAGTATTAATAGTTAAAGGTGGACCAGGTACAGGAAAATCAGTATTGGCAATTAATTTGTTAGTAAAATTAACAACTGAAAATATGGTTTGTTCATATGTAACAAAGAATTCAGCACCAAGAAAGGTATATGAAACAAAATTAAGTGGAAACCTTAGAAAAAACAGAATAAGTAATTTATTTAAAGGTTCAGGTTCATTTATTGAATCTTATAACAATGAATTTGATGTTTTAATTGTTGACGAAGCTCATAGATTAAATGCAAGGTCTGGTATGTTCCAAAATTTAGGAGAAAATCAGATAAAAGAAATTATTCATGCATCAAAATTTTCAATATTTTTTATAGATGAATCTCAAAAAGTTACTTTAAAAGATATTGGAAGTGTTGAAGAAATACAAAAATATATTAGAAAAATAAATGCAGAATCAGAAATAATGCAGTTAGAATCACAATTTAGATGTAATGGATCAGATGGATATATTGCTTGGCTAGATGATGTTTTAGATATTAAAAAAACAGCTAATAGTGATGGATTTGATTTAGACTATGATATTAAAATTTGTGATACTCCTAATCAAGTAAGGGATATAATTTTTGAAAAAAACAAAATAAATAATAAAGCTAGATTACTTGCAGGGTATTGTTGGGATTGGATAAAAGATGGAAAAAATAAATCAGATGTATTTGATATAAAAATTTCGGACGATAACTTTGCAATGAGTTGGAACTTGGGAAATAGTAAAACATGGGCAATCGATCCTAACTCAGTAAATGAAATAGGATGTATACATACTGCCCAAGGACTTGAATTTGATTATGTTGGAGTAATTATTGGAAATGATTTAAGATACGAAAATGGCAAAGTAGTTACAGATGTTATGCAAAGAGCTAAGACAGATCAATCAATAAAAGGAATTAAAAAAATGCTTAAACAAGATTTGGATAAAGCAAAAAGATTATCAGATGAAATAATAAAAAATACATATAAGACATTAATGACTAGAGGACAAAAAGGTTGCTATATTTATTGCCTAGATAAGAATTTAGCTGAATATTTAAAAAGAAGATTAAATAAAAACCATTAATTAAATAATTACTCATAGTTACAAACATTATAATTGTAATATTTTTTAAATACTTTAAATTTTTTGGGAATAAAAAAACAGTCAATGATAACACAATTGACTGTTTTTTAATAGCAGAATATAATATGTAATAATAATAATAAAATAAAAGATTCCCCCTCTATTTTTGTTGAATTCCATATTTTTTTACAACATTCGACAAATTTTTTGGTAAATAATTGGTATTATATAAAAAGGGGGGATATATATGAAAAAAAATAAAGTAAAAATAATATCAATTTTATTAATTGCTTTAAGCATAATACTAATAGGAGTTAATGTATATGGTCATTCAGGAAGAACAGACTCAAGAGGTGGACACAAGGACAACCAAAATAAGAGTGGATTAGGAAGTTATCATTATCACTGTGGAGGGCATCCTGCTCATTTACATACTAATGGAGTTTGCCCATATTCACCTAGTTCACAATCAAGTAAAAGTAGTACATCAAGTTCTTCATCATCAAATAGTAAACAAAAACCTAAAACACCAACTACAATAGTAGCAACAAATATTAAAATAAACGAAAATGAAATAAGTATAAAAGAAGGAGAAAGTAAAAAACTAACAGTTACAATAACACCAGAAAATGTAACAGATAAGAATGTAAAATGGAAGTCAAATGACGAAAATATTGCTACTATTAGTTCTACAGGAGAAATTACAGCTAAAAAAGCAGGGAAAGTTGAAATAACAGCAACTAGTTCTAATGGAAAAATAGACACAATAAAGATAAATGTAAGAGAAGAACCAAAGTTAGAGAATAATAATATAGCAAAAAATAATTCTATGGTTAATACATCAACAATGATTAAAAATAACAACAATATTAATAATACAACAACAGAAATAAAAAAAGATTCGAGTTTTTTATCAGGAATTATAATATTAGTATTATTAGGAGGAGGAACTTATTGGGGATATAAAAAATATAGAAACTCAAAAGTAAGTTAATGAAAGTGATATAATTGTCAAGAAAAATTTTTTATGATAAAATAATAAAAATATAAGCAAAAAAGATAAAATATAATTATTAGAGTAAAATAGCTAAAAAGAGGAATAAAAAATGAAAATATCAGATCCAATTATAGAAAAAATAAAGGACAACGAAGAATCATTACAATTATTAAAAAAACAAATATCAAATTCAAAAGATGAAAAAAGAAAAGATATTATAATGGCATATCCTACAGTATATATACATAATTGGAAAAACAAAGACAAATATGAAGCATATGTTGGTGAATCAAATAATATATATAATAGAACAAAACAACATTATAGAAAAATGAATTACAAAAAAGAATGGCAAAATAATTTATTAAATAAGAATGCAGACCTATATATAATAGGACATGAATATTTTAGTAAATCTATGACAATGGATATAGAAACTAAACTGATTCATTATTTAACAAGTGTTGAAAATGTAAAAAGAGTATACAATGAAAAAACAAATCGTCAAAACAAATATTATAAATCTGAAGAAATGGAGAAGATATTTGCCAATATATGGAGAAGATTGAGAGAAAAAAATAAAGATTTGTTTCCGTCAGAAAGTTTTATTAAAGATACTACTATTTTTAAGGCTTCACCATTACATAAGCTTACAGATGAACAAAAAGAAGCAAAAGAAGAAATTATAGAGAAAGTAGAAAATGCTTTAAAAAATAATAAGAAAAAACAATTAATTTTTGTAGAAGGAGAAGCAGGAACAGGAAAAACAGTATTAACTAGTAGTACATTTTATGAATTATTTTGCAGATATGAAGAAGTGCAAAATAATAATATAGATAAAAAAAGCTATGGAAGTGCAAAATATCGATTATTAGTAAATCATAAAGAACAAATTACAGTATATAAACAAGTTTTTAGCAAATTAGGAATAATTGATAAATATGGAAAAGTAGTAGATAGACCTACACATTTTATAAACACTCATTCAAGCGACAACCCAGCAGATGTTGTTTTTGTTGATGAAGCCCATTTATTATGGACACAAGGAAAACAAGCATATAAGGGTAAAAATCAATTAGAAGATATTATAAATAGAGCTAAAGTAGTAATTATAATGTTCGATGAAAATCAAATTTTAACAACTGAACAATATTGGGAAAACAAACAGTTAAATAAATTAAGAAATAAGGCAATTAAAAATGATAATTATATTAAACTTGAAAATCAACTTAGAATTCATGCTAGTAAAGAAACTATAGATTGGATAGATTCATTTACAAAAGATAGAAAAATAAAAGAAATACCAAAAGATTTAGGTGGATATGATATAAAAATCTTTGATACTCCAGCAGAATTAGAAAAGAAAATTAAATCAAAAGCTTTAAGAGGTAAAGAAAGACTGTCAAGGATAATTGCAACATATGATTGGAAATATGTTGCAAAAAATCATAAAAAGTGCCCAGGTAAATATTGGGAAGTGAAAATAGGTAACTGGCATAAGCCATGGAATCATGAATTAGAGCAAGATTTAAATAAAGATGAAAAAGCAAAAATAGCGAAACTTGCATGGGCAGAACAAAAACATACAATTAATGAAATTGGTTCCACATATACAATTCAAGGATTTGATTTGAACTATTCAGGAGTAATACTTGGACCATCGGTACAATATAGAAATGGACAAATAACATTTAATCCAGATAAAAGTTACAATACAAAAGCAACCAGAAACAGAACTTTATCAGATGGAACTTTAAGAAAGTTTGGAAAAGAATTACTAAGGCATGAATTAAGAATTTTAATGACAAGAGGAATAAATGGATTATATATATATGCATATGATGATGAATTAAGGAAACAATTAAAAAAATGTATTAGTAAATAATAGTATAAAAATAGAAAGGCTATAGAAGTATATTTATAAAAGTTATATAAATAAAATATATTTTTATAATGTGAATTAATATGAAGGAATTAGAAGAAAAAATAGTGAATTTTGCAAAAGAAAGAGATTGGCTACAATTTAATACACCAGAAAATTTAGCAAAATCAATATCAATAGAAGCAGGAGAATTATTAGAATGTTTTCAATGGAATAACCAATATGATAAAGAAGAAGTAAAA
>OLOF01000591.1_pt1 | contig 13810 bp, 4 predicted proteins | sample 1643121 | NCBI WGS metagenome assembly OLOF01 (sample SAMEA3136677, study PRJEB25190) | human gut metagenome | biome: human gut; feature: human-associated habitat; material: faeces | place: Austria | collected 2013
AATTAATAAAGCCCAAAAGATTCCTTTATCACCAGCTGAAGCTTTAAGTTTTTGTCCACCTTTATCACCTTTTTCTAAGCACCAAGTAAAGAATTTACCTGTTAATTTTTTATCTTTTCCCCATTCAAGAACTTTTCTTGCGAACAAATAAATGAATGGAACAGGTAACATATTACCTATAATTGCTATTGGGTAATACCAAAAGATATTTAAGCCAAGTCCTTCAGCGATTGGTATAGCTCCTCTTAATTCCACTATTGGAACCATTGATACACCAAAAACGATTAAATATTTTACTATTAAGGGTAAAGTTGCCATATCTCCTTGTATGATCTATTTAATAAATTAAATAATCATACTCTCCTTTCTTCAAATTCATATAAATTATAATATTCTTCAACATTTTACTATAAAAGAAAAAAAAAGTCTATAATTTGAAGAAAATATTTCTAAAATCATTGACTTTTAATGGTAAAATATTGTATAATTAATAAGATTTGTAATACAATGGAATATTTACCTAAAAATATAAAATAGGGTGATAAAAATAAAAAGAGAAAATATTTTAGAAATTAAATAAACCTTAGAGCCAGTTGAAAAATAGAGATTTTTTGACAGCTCTTTTATTGCCATTTTATAATTAAACATAAAATCTTGACTTTATGGTAGATATTTTAAAATTAATTTTATTCAAAAGTAAAAAATAAAAGAAGAGGAATCAAATATAAATATTTTAGTTACTTAAAAATGTAAGAGCAGACATTTTTAAGAAGCTAAAAAAGTTTATAGGAGAGTAGGACTTCTTTTAAAAAATAAATAATCTATTCAACAAATTAGTTAAATTAGTTGAAATTTAATTCTGCTTAATATTTTTTAGGGGTGATTTTCTTGAAATTAAAAGAAGTTAAATACGAGAAAGCTTCTCGTAAAGATTTCGCAAAAGTTGGCGACTATATTGAAATGCCAAACCTTATCAAAGTTCAAAGGGATTCATATGAATGGTTTTTAGAGGAAGGATTAGGAGAAGTATTAAAAGATATTTCACCAATCGAAGACTATTCTGGAAATTTAGTTCTTGAATTTTTCGATTACTATATGGAAGAAAAAACAAAATACACAGTAGAAGAAGCAAAAGAAAGAGATGCTACATACTCAACAAGATTACACGTAAAAAAAAGATTAATAAACCGTGAAACAGGAGAAATCAAAGAACAAGAAATCTACTTAGGAGATTTCCCACTTATGACAGATAGTGGAACATTTGTAATCAATGGAGCAGAGAGAGTTGTAGTAAGCCAATTAGTTCGTTCACCAAGTTGTTACTATGCAGAAGAATTTGATACAAAAACAGGAAAGAAAACATATACATCAACAGTAATGCCTTTAAGAGGTGCTTGGTTAGAATATGAAACAGATGGAAACGATATATTCTGGGTTCGTGTTGATAGAACTAGAAAAGTACCAGTAACAACACTTTTAAGAGCAATAGGAATTATAACAGATGACCAAATAAGAGAATTATTTGGAGATGAAGAACTTTTAAAAGCAACAATAAACAAAGATACAATAAAAGACCAAGATGAAGCTTTAATTGAAATCTATAAAAAACTAAGACCAGGAGAACTTCCAACAGCAGATGCTGCAAGAAACTTATTCAATGGTTTGTTCTATGACAATAGAAGATACGACTTAGCTAAAGTGGGTAGATATAAATTTAATCAAAAATTAAATTTATCTACAAGAATCAAAGGAAAAGTTGCAGCAGAAGATATAGTGGATGGCGAAACAGGAGAAGTATTTGTACAAGCAGGAGAAATAATTACTGAAGATGTTGCAGAAGATATTCAAAATTCAGGAATAAATATTGTAGACATCTTAGTTGGAGAAAGAAAAGTAAGAATTATAGGAAACAGCACAGTAAATATCCACAAAGTATTACCAACTGTTGATTTAAGCAAATTACATTTCAAAGAATTAGTTAATTATACAGTATTGAAAAATATCATAGATAACACAGATGAAGCTGACTTAGTAAAAACAATAGAAGAAAGAGAAGAAGAGTTAGTTCCAAAACACATAACAACCGAAGATATGATAGCTTCAATAAACTACTTATTAAACTTATCACATGGATTAGGAAAACCAGATGATATAGACCACTTATCAAATCGTAGAATTAGATGTGTTGGAGAATTATTACAAAATCAATTTAGAATTGGTTTAACAAGACTTGAAAGAGTAGTTCGTGAAAGAATGACAATTCAAGACTTAGATGTTATAACACCACAAACATTAATAAATACAAAACCAATAACATCATCAATAAGAGAATTCTTTGGAAGTTCTCAATTATCACAATTTATGGACCAAACAAACCCACTTTCAGAATTAACACATAAAAGAAGAATCTCAGCATTAGGACCTGGAGGATTAACAAGAGAAAGAGCAGGATTCGAGGTTCGTGATATTCACTACACACACTATGGAAGACTTTGTCCGATAGAATCTCCAGAAGGACCAAACATTGGACTTATATCAGCATTATCATCATTTGCACAAATAAATGAATATGGATTTATAGAAACACCATACAGAAAAATAGATCCAGAAACACACAAATTAACAGACATAGTAGAATATATGAGTGCAGATGTAGAAGACAACTATATAATAGCTCAAGCCTCAGAGCCAATAGATGATGAAGGAAGATTTGTAAATCCTCGTGTAAGAGTAAGATTTAGAAATGAAGTTATAGAAGTTGACAGAGATAGTGTTCAATATGTTGATGTATCTCCAAAACAATTAGTATCAATAGCAGCAGCAATGATACCATTCTTAGAGCATGACGATGCAAAAAGAGCGCTAATGGGTGCCAACATGCAACGTCAAGCAGTACCATTAATGATTACAGAAAGTCCAATAGTTGGAACAGGTATTGAATATAGAGCAGCAAAAGACTCAGGAATACTTATTTTAGCAGAAGATGATGGAGTAATCGAAAAAGTAACAGGAGATAGCATAACAGTAAAATATAATAATGGAAAAACAGTAGTACATAAACTTCGTAAATTTAAAAGAACAAATGGTGGAACTTGTATCAACCAAAAACCAATAGTAAAAAGAGGCGAAATAGTTAAAAAAGGTGATGCAATAGCAGATGGACCATCAACTAAAGATGGAGAAATGGCATTAGGTAAAAATGTACTAGTAGCATTCTCAACTTGGGAAGGATATAACTACGAAGATGCTATTTTATTAAATGAAAGACTTGTAAAAGAAGATGTATTTACATCAATTCATATTGAAGAGTATGACTGTGAATGTAGAGATACAAAGCTAGGTGCAGAAGAAATAACAAGAGATATTCCAAACATAGGAGATGACTCATTAAAAGACTTAGATGAAAATGGAATTATTAGAATTGGTGCAGAAGTAAGACCTGGAGATATCTTAGTTGGAAAAGTTACTCCAAAAGGAGAAACAGAATTAACAGCTGAGGAAAGATTATTAAGAGCTATCTTTGGAGAAAAAGCAAGAGAAGTAAGAGATACATCATTAAGAGTACCTCATGGAGAAGCTGGAACAATAGTAGATGTAAAAATATTTACTAGAGAAAATTCAGATGAATTAGGACCTGGAGTAAACCAAATAATAAGATGTTATATAGCAACAAAAAGAAAAATATCAGTTGGAGATAAAATGGCTGGTAGACATGGTAACAAAGGTGTTATATCAAGAGTATTACCAGAAGAAGATATGCCATTTATGCCAGATGGAACACCAATAGACATTTTATTAAATCCACTAGGAGTTCCTTCTCGTATGAACTTAGGGCAAGTTCTAGAAGTTCACTTAGGAGGAGCAGCTAAAGCTTTAGGATGGCATATATCTACACCAGTATTTGACGGTGCTACACAAGAAGACGTAGAAGAATTATTAGAACAAGCTGGTATGAGCAAAGATGGAAAAACAACATTATATGATGGAAGAACAGGAGATCCATTTGCAAGTCCAATTACAGTTGGAGTAATGTATATGTTAAAACTACATCACTTAGTAGATGATAAAATTCATGCTCGTTCAACAGGACCATACTCATTAGTAACACAACAACCACTTGGAGGAAAAGCTCAATTTGGTGGACAACGTTTTGGAGAGATGGAAGTTTGGGCATTAGAAGCATATGGAGCTGCATACACATTACAAGAAATGTTAACAGTAAAATCAGACGATGTTGTAGGAAGAGTAAAAACATATGAAGCAATTGTAAAAGGTGAAAATGTACCAGAGCCAGGAGTACCAGAAAGCTTTAAAGTTCTTGTAAAAGAATTACAATCATTAGGATTAGATGTAAGATTATATTCAGAAGACAATCAAGAACTAGAGTTAAAAGAAAATATTGAAGATGGAATAGAATATGATCCAGAAAAAGAAAAGAAATATCAAGCAGATGAAGAAGAAGCAGTATTAGTTGATGGCGAATTGGAAGATGGATATTCAGAAGCAACAGAAGATGATATTTTATTAGATGAAGAATCAATGGATGACGGAAATGATGAATTATTTGAAGACCTAGATGATATAGGAGACGAAATGCTTTTTGATAGTGACTTAGCTAATGATAATTTAGATGATGAAAATGATTTAATATAGTTTAAAGATATTAAGCGAAATACTATTAATAAAAGTAGAAAAAATATAACTAAATAAATTTTAAAAAGGAAAATATCGACCAAAAGGAATTGCACCAGCAGAGGAAAGTATATTTATCTTGTTTTAAAATTACCCAAGTTTTAAAAATCTATTTAGGGGGAAATAAAGTGGACGAATTAGATATTTTTAATAAGTTAAAAATAGGAATTGCATCAGATGAAAAAATAAGAGAATGGTCAAAAGGAGAAGTAAAAAAACCAGAGACTATTAACTATAGAACACTAAAACCAGAAAAAGATGGACTATTTTGTGAAAGAATATTTGGTCCAACAAAAGACTGGGAATGTCATTGTGGAAAATATAAAAGAGTTAGATATAAAGGTATAGTATGTGACAGATGTGGTGTTGAAGTAACAAAAGCAAAAGTTAGAAGAGAAAGAATGGGACATATAGAACTTGCTGCACCAGTTGCACATATATGGTATTTCAAAGGAATTCCTAGTAGAATTGCTTTAATGCTAGACATTTCACCAAGAAATCTAGAAAAAATAATATATTTTGCATCATATGTAGTTATAGACAAAGGAACATCTGGATTAGAAAAATGCCAAGTATTAAATGAAAAAGAATATCATGAAGCAGTAGAAAAATATGGTAGAGGTTCATTTAGAGCAAGAATGGGAGCAGAAGCTTTAAGAGAACTACTTGAACAAGTAGATTTAGAGAAATTATCAGCTCAAATCAAAAAAGAACTACAAAATGCAAGTGAACAAAAAAGAGTAAAATTAGTAAAAAGATTAGACACAGTAGAAGCATTTAGAATTTCAGGAAACAGACCTGAATGGATGGTTATGAATGTTGTACCAGTAATTCCACCAGAATTAAGACCAATGGTACAATTAGATGGTGGTAGATTTGCAACATCAGACTTAAATGATTTATATAGAAGAGTTATAAACAGAAATAACAGATTAAAAAGATTATTAGAATTAGGTGCACCTGAAATAATTGTAAGAAATGAAAAAAGAATGTTACAAGAATCAGTAGATGCATTAATAGATAATGGAAGAAGAGGAAGACCAGTAACAGGAGCTGGAAATAGACCATTAAAATCTTTATCAGATTTATTAAAAGGAAAACAAGGTCGTTTCCGTCAAAACTTACTAGGAAAGCGTGTTGACTATTCAGGACGTTCAGTTATCGTAGTAGGACCAGAATTAAATATCTATCAATGTGGACTTCCAAAAGAAATGGCAATCGAATTATTCAAACCATTTGTAATGAAAGAATTAGTTGGAAGAGGAATAGCACAAAACATAAAAAATGCTAAAAGAATGGTAGAAAGATTAAAACCAGAAGTATGGGGAATATTAGAAGATGTAATAAAAGACCATCCAGTAATGTTAAACCGTGCTCCTACACTACATAGACTAGGAATTCAAGCGTTTGAGCCAGTATTAGTAGAAGGTAGAGCGATAAAACTTCACCCATTAGTTTGTGAAGCTTTCAACGCTGACTTCGACGGTGACCAAATGGCTGTGCATTTACCATTATCACCAGAAGCACAAGCAGAATCAAGATATTTAATGCTTGCAACAAACAACTTATTAAAACCACAAGATGGTAAACCAGTTGCAGTACCTAGACTAGACATGATTCTAGGAAGCTACTACTTAACAATGGTATTAGATGGAGAAAAAGGTGAAGGAACATATTATAAAGATCCAGATGAAGCAATAATGGCCTTTGAAAACCATGATGTAGGAATTCATGCTAAAATATTTGTAAGAATTTCTAAGGAAATAGATGGAGAAATAAAAACTAAAAAGGTAGAAACTAGTGTTGGTAGAATTATCTTCAACCAAGGAATACCACAAGATTTAGGATTTATAGACAGAAAAGAAGATCCATTCCAATATGAAATAAGCTTCCCAGTAATGAAAAAATCAATGGGAACAATAATTGAAAGAGTAATAAGAACACATGGACTAACAGAATCAGCAGAAGTAATAGACTATATTAAAGCTTTAGGATTTAAATATTCAACACTTGCAGGTATCACATTCTCAATGAGTGATGTTCAAGTGCCAGAAGCTAAAAAAGGATTATTAAAAGAAGCTGACCAAATGATAGAAAATATCAGAAAACAATATGCAAGAGGTATCATAACAAATGATGAACGTTATGGAGAAGTTATCAAAGTTTGGGAAAGCACAACAAATAAAGTTAGTAACGCAATGGAAGAAAACTTTGACGAATTAAACCCAATATATATGATGGTTAAATCAGGAGCCAGAGGTAACATGAGTCAGTTAAGACAAATTGCAGGTATGCGTGGACTTATGGCTAGTACAACAGGTAAAGCAGTAGAAATACCAATCAAATCATCATTCGCAGAAGGACTAGACGCCTTAGAATACTTCATATCAGCCCATGGAGCAAGAAAAGGACTTTCAGATACAGCCTTAAGAACAGCTGACTCAGGATATTTAACAAGAAGATTAGTAGACGTATCACAAGACATAATAGTTAGAGAACATGACTGTGGAACACATGAAGGTATCATGACATATGACATAAAAGATGGAAATCAAATAATAGAAAAAATGGAAGAAAGACTATTAGGAAGATATGTTGTTGAAGATGTATATAATCCAGAAACAAACGAATTAATAGTAGACAAAGACACAATGATAACAGAAGCAATTGCTGAAAAAATAGTAAATGCAGGAATTGAAAAACTAGAAGTTCGTTCAGTACTTGGATGTAGATCAAAACATGGTGTATGTCAAAAATGTTATGGAATGGGATTAGCAAGAAGAGACCTAGTTTCAATAGGGGAAGCAATAGGAATAATTGCAGCACAATCAATTGGAGAACCTGGAACACAGCTTACAATGAGAACTATCCACTCTGGTGGTGTAGCAGGTGTAGCAGATATCACACAAGGTCTTCCAAGGGTTGAAGAGTTATTTGAAGCTAGAAAACCAAAGGGACTTGCAATCATATCTGAAATAGAAGGAACAGTTAAAATTAAAGAAACCAAGAAAAAGAAAGAAGTTGTTGTTACAAGTTCTGATAACTCTAAAACATATACAATACCATTTGGTTCAAAAATGAAAGTAAGAGATGGAGATATTGTTGAAGTAGGTCAAGCACTAATCGAAGGTTCAGTAAATCCAGCAGAAATTCTTGCATTAAAAGGACCAGAAGGAGTATATGAATACTTAATTACAGAAGTACAAAAAGTTTATAGAAATCAAGGTGTTGATATCAATGACAAACACATCGAAGTAATCGGAAGACAAATGCTTAAAAAAGTAAGAGTTGAAGATAATGGAGATACAGATATGTTCCCAGGAGCATTAGTTGATATGTACGACTTTGAAGACAAAAACAACGAAGCTATTCAAGAAGGAAAAAGACCAGCAACAGGAAAAAGAGTATTACTTGGAATTACAAAAGCTTCATTAGCAACAGAAAGTTTCTTATCAGCAGCATCATTCCAAGAAACAACAAGAGTTCTAACAGAAGCAGCTGTAAAAGGAAAAGTAGACGATTTAGTAGGATTAAAAGAAAATGTTATAATTGGTAAATTAATCCCAGCAGGAACAGGAATGCAAAGATATCAAGACTTACACATTAATACAGAAAAGAAATTAGAAGAAGTTGCAGATACTGAAGAAATTAATGGTTAATTTTTAGAAAATGGAAATATATTAGAAAAGTGATAAAAAGCCACAATTAATAATGACTTTGAAATTTTCTTCTTATAAGTTTGAAAATTGAAATGGATGAATAAAATGTGGCAAATTCACTTTTCTGATAAATGTATAAAAATTAATTAAAAGGAAGAATGTCTATGAATAAAACTAAAGAAGATAAAGAAATAAAAAGTAAAAAGGAAATAAAGAATATAAAAAAGAATTCAAGAATAATATTAATATCAATTGTAATTATTGTACTTTTAGTAATAGTAGGAATATCAATATATTTTCTTTTAAAAAATAATAAAAATGTTGATGAATTAGGAAATAACAAAGAAGAAAACAATCAAAAAGAAAGTACGTCATTAATAGATTATGAAAACATGAATAATGTTGAATTAATAGATGGAGAGAAGAAAAATAATTCAAAAGCTTTATTAGAAGAAAAAAACTTCAAAGGACTTAAAGTAAAAGATATTAAGTTAGAAGAAATAAATGGAACTACAAATTTTACTGCGAAACTTGAAAATAATACAAATGAGGATTTTAAGAGTTGCATAATCGTTCTTATTTTTACAAATGAAGATGGAACAGAATATGCAAGATTAGAAGGTTCAATATCAGATATTCCTAAGGGAAAAAGTACAATTTTAGATGCTAGCACAACATCTGATTTAACAAATGCTTTTGACTTTAGAATTGAAGAAATTTAAGATATGAAAACACAAGAAAGACTATTAAAAAATAGTCTTTTTTGTGTTTTTATAAGAAAAATTCGTAATATTAAAACAGTATAAAAACATAAAGATATATTTTGAAATATAATATATAAAAATTGATAAAACCCTTATATCCGTATATTTTTCCCGATATTTATTCATAAAAACAAATAAAGTTACAAAAATGTAATAAAAATTTAATATACAACATGAAGTAAAACAAACTCTATATCCGTATATCTTAAAGAATTTGCAATTTTTTGCCAGCTTTTGTCTAGTTGTTTTTGATATAAATATATCTTACAATATATTATATATAAATTACTTTAAAGAAAGGAACACATAAGATGATAAAAAAATTAAGGGAAAATAAATTTTTTAGTGAAAAGGGTTCAGTGACATTGTTTATTTTAATAGCGATTATATTTTTTCTAATAGTATCACTGAATGTGTATTCTAGTAATAAAAATAAGTTAATTGCGCAAACAGAAGAAATAAAAGCAATTGAAGAAAATTATAATAAAGATTTAGAAAATATGGATGAAATATATGAAAATTTGGTAAAAGCTGACTTAAAAACAGTTTTTATTAAGGAGTCTACTATTAATAGTCCTAACAAAGTGGAGTATAATTTATCTGAGTGGACAAATGAAAATGTAATAGCTAAAGTGACAGTAAGCTCTGAAAATAATCCAGATGCTCAGTTACAAGTTAAAGTAACTAGTAAGAAAACAGGCAATACTGTTACATATAATAAAAGTCAAGTTGATAATAATGAAGTTATAATTACTGAAAATAGTACAGTTGTTGTTACATTTGGAGATAAAGAGCAAAGAATTGAATTAACAAAATTTGATAAAGAAATTCCCGTGTTGTTTTATGATTCCTTTTATATTAAAAATAATGGAAAATATGCTTCTGGAACATGGACTAATAAAGAAACTTATACAACCATTTCAGTAAAAGAAGAAATATCAGGAATTCCAGAAATGTATTATTCAACAGATAAACAAAATTGGATAAAACTTGATTTCAACCAAAGCAATGGTATTTATCAAGAATTAAATAAATATTGCGGAAAAGAAACCTGGACTTTAAAAGATGGTAGAATTGAAGATATTTATTTTAGAGCTAAAGATAGAGCAGGAAATTATTCAAATATTTCTAATGTATATCAATTAAGATATGACTTAACAGCACCAACAAAACCAATAATAGAAAATGAGTATAATGATATATGGACAAATAAAGATGTTGAAATCATTGCAAAATCTAGTGACTCATTATCAAAAATTTCAAAAATAGAATATAGCTATGATGAGGTAGATTGGCAATCTAACTGGCAAGGAATATTACAAAATAATGGAAATGAAGCATCAATTTCAGGAAAATGGGATAATAGTTTTAATGGAAAAATATATGTTAGAGCAATAGATAATGCAGGAAATATAAGTGAAACTTCATATACAACTGTAAAACAAGATATAATACCTCCAACAGTGAATATAACTCCAAATGGAAATACTTATTATATTCCGGCAGGAGGAAAAACAACACTAAAAGCAAAATTAGAAGCACTAGATAATGAAAGTGGATTACATACATTAGAGTATGCATGGTCTACATCTAATACAGTAGAACCAATAAATTGGGAAACATTTGAAAATGGGAAAGAAATAGTAAAAAATGATGCTACAAGTGGAACATATTATTTATGGACAAATGTAATTGATAATGTAGGCAATAAAGCAAGTAAAATAAAAGTAAGTAATCCTTTTATAGTAAGTTCAAATAACTCAGAAGCATTTAAAATAGTAATAACATCTACTCCGACTACATGGACAAAAGATAATGTAAATATAACAATTACATATGGTTCAGCATTAACTCAAGGAAAAAAAGCTGGAATGGGAATAAGCATAGAAGAAGCAAAAAATGCTGCGAGTGAAAATACAGCAAATCAAATGGTAGTTACAACTAATAATTACTATATTTATGCTGAAGCAATAGACGGTAATGGAAACAAAGTTACTGCTACAAAACAAATAACTAATATTGATAAAATAGCACCAACTGTAGAGTTGGGCACAAATGGAGGTACATATACTGTTGCACAAAATAGCAATTTTGCGCAAATAACTACAAGTATAAATGCCCAAGATGTGAATGGATCTGGATTAAATACTTTAGAATATCAAATAAGTTCTTCTAGCACATTGCCATTAGATGATGATCCAAATTGGAAAACTTTTACTAATGGAAATATAATAACAGAAAATATATCAGGAGGAATATGGTATTTATACACAAAAGTAACAGATAATGCTGGAAATAGAGCAATTAATATTCAAAAATCAAATCCATATATAGCAAATTATTCAGTCATATATGATGCTAATGGTGGAACAGGGGCTCCTGATAGCCAAATAAAAGAACATAATAAAACTATAACATTGAGTACTATACAGCCTTCAAGAACAGGATATACATTTATAGGATGGTCAACTAATAAATCTAGTTCAACAGCTGAATATCAACCAGGAGCAACATATACAAATAACGCCTCAGCTACTTTATACGCAGTTTGGCAAGATAAACAAATAGAAGTTACATTTGTAAGAAATACTTCTTCAACTGATAACACTAGCGTTAAACAAACATTTACATATGGAGTAACTGAACAAAAATTTAGTGATAAAGGATGGAAAAAAACAGGATATACTTTACTTGGCTGGAATAAAGATAGAGATGCATCAACAGCTCAATATAGTGTTTTATCTGAAGTATCAGATACTTGGATAAATACAAATTCACCTAAAATTACAATTTATGCAATTTGGGAGCTAAATAGTTATTCTTTAACAGTAAATCCAAATGGCGGAACTTGGAATAGTACAACAGAAAATAGTGTATTTACACAAAATTATGGAACAACAAAAACAATAGCAAATCCAACAGCACCTACCGGATACAAAGTAACATTTAATGGAAATGGAGGAAGCACACCTTCAGCAATAACATCAACTAAATCATTTAGTGGTTGGACAAACAGTGGTAGTGGAACATTAAGTGGAACAACATATACATTTGGAGCAGGAAATGGAACATTAACAGCAAATTATACAAATAACAGTATAACATTACCAACACCAACAAGAACAGGATACACATTTACAGGATGGTATGATGCAGCAAGTGGAGGAAATAAAATAGGTAATGGAGGTGCAACATATACTCCAACATATAACAGAACAATGTATGCTCATTGGGCAGATACACAAGCGCCTGTTATTAATAAATTTGAATTAGGAGATATAACTGCCTCATCAATAAAAGTTGAGGTAAATGCAACCGACAATGTAGCAATACAAAAATATGAATTTTACTTAGATAATGTATTGAAAGGAACATTAACAACATCTAGTACTAGTGCATCATATACATATACAAATTTGACACCATTAAAAACATATTCATTGAAAGTAGTGGTTAGAGATACTTCAGGAAATAGTTCTACAAAAACAATAACTAAGAAGTTAACGAATGTAGTGGAAATAAAAAATGTTAAGCGTGATGGATATGATGTATATGCATATACAGATGCAACAGGGATACAAGAAGTATTATTTCCTACATGGACAGAAAAAAATAATCAAGACGATATGATTTGGAAAGCTGGAACTTTAGAAAAAACAGGAGTATATTATTTTAGAGTAAATGTTTCAGATCATAATTATGAATATGGAAAATACAATACTCATGCTTACTATAATACGGCAAATCAAAAGAATATTTTTATAGCAGGTACTTCAACAGAAATAAAAAGTGAAAAATATTTGACAACAAAAAATATTAACAGAGAAGGATTTGATATTGAATATTATACAGATTCTCCAGGACTAAGCAAAGTAGAATTTCCAGTATGGACAGAAAAGCAAATAGGAAATACAGCTCAAGATGATATTAAATGGTATGAGGCTAAATCAGTTGGCAATGGGGCGTATACATATCATGTCGGTGTAGCAAGTCATAATTATGAATCGGATAAATATAATATACATACATATGAGAAAAATGCAAGTGGAGTGTCTAATTTAACTTTAGGGACATCAGCTATAGTGCCAAATACAGAGATGGCATATATATGGAATGTTACATCAAAAGGATATAATGTAACTGTTTATACAAATAGAAGTAATGTAAGTGAGGTATTACTTCCAACATGGACAAACAAAAACTTACAAGATGATATAGAATGGATAACTACAATACCTTTAGGAAACGGAGCATACATAGGTGAAGTAAGAGTTTCAAATCATAATTATGAAAGTGGTTGGTATAATACACATGTGTACGCTAAAATAAACGGAAAAGACCAAATGATAACAACATTAGGTGTAAACATAGTAGCAGAATCTCCGCCAGCACATACTTGTAATACAGGAGGATACTGTACAACTCTTCACAATCACTCATATGGATGGTCATGTGAATGCGGGGGATACCACTATCAATATAGACATCCTATATGTACAATATGTGGAAAGAAATCACCGGTTTCATGGTTTAAGTGTCCAAATAGACCAGAAGGAATTCCAATGAATTGTCCAGGATAGATTAGAAAGGAAAATAAAGTTGAAAAAAAAATATGTAGATAAAAGGAAAAAAACATTTTTACTAGCATTCATTATTATTAGTATATTAATATGCATCAGTATAACAGTATATAAA
>OLOF01000592.1_pt1 | contig 13784 bp, 15 predicted proteins | sample 1643121 | NCBI WGS metagenome assembly OLOF01 (sample SAMEA3136677, study PRJEB25190) | human gut metagenome | biome: human gut; feature: human-associated habitat; material: faeces | place: Austria | collected 2013
CTGTCTTTTCGTTCTTTTCATTTACTCCTCTTGCTTGGATTTCTGTTCCATTATCTTGTACTTCTATCTCTTTTTCATACTTTTTCCAAGTATTCCCTCCATCTATGCTATATTCTTTACTTACATTTGCTACATTACTTGTTATTTTTACTTTTACTTTATTTCTTGTCCAAATTTCTGGAGTAGCCGTTATTTCTATTTTTACTTTACTAATATCTCCTATATTTTCGTTTTCATCACTACCTACATATATTGTATCTTCTATAGTTACCTCAAATTTATATCCTTCTTTTGTTACTACCTCTACTAGTTTATTTATCTTATTTGGAGTTGCCTCTACTACTCCATCTACCTTTTTTAATACTATATCGGCATATTCAGATAAGAATTCATCTACTTCTATTGTATATTTTTTAGCATATTTTTCGTGTTTTATCTCTTCTAATTCTGATTTATATCTTGCTATTTCAGTATTTCTTTTTGCATTTTCTCCTTGTTTTATTATTCCATTTTTACCAGTTATACCTGATATTGATATACCCGCCAATATTATTAATACTACTATTGTTACCACTAAAGCTATCATAGTTATCCCATTTTGTTCTTCTTTATATTTCATTTTTCTTTCCTTTCATTATTTTAATTTATCTTTAAATCTTAATATAAATCATAATTTCTAATTGTTAGCAAAGTTTCTTAATAACCTTATATTTAAATGAATTTAAGTCTCCTTCTTTGCTAGTAGGAGACTGTTTTTATTGTATAAGAAAAATCAACTTTTGCCTTGTTCTCTATATAAGTTTTTTCTGTTATAACAAGTAAAAGTTACTTTTAAAAAGACTAGCGATAGCTCTTTTTATTTCTAATTATTTTTTTGTAATAATAATATCATATGCGTTAGAAAAATCAAATGTTGCTGATGCATTAAATGTAATTGATTGATTTGGTTTAACTTCACCAATATATCCAGAAATAGTAATAATCTCTTTAGAATCTTTGTCTACTACTTTTATATTTATAGGATAGTTTCCCTTAATTTCATTTGTAGTATTTTTTATATTAGCTAAAATTACAGTAACATTATCTTTTTCTGTAATTTCCATATCTGTAAATTCTAGACCATCAATTTTTTTAGTTTCTTTTATTTTATTACTTATGTTTAATTTTGTTCCATCTTCTAATATTGAAATATTTTCTTGGCTTTGATTCTGTATTTCAGTATTATTGTTATTTCCATCTAATTCGTTTGTTTTGTTTTTTACAACAAAATATATAGCTGTTACTATTATTGTTATAATAACAAGTATTAAAATCAATTTTTTTTCACTTTTCCTCATAGTTTTTTTAGGTTGATTATTTATTGTTTTTTTGCTTGTCCCTTCTTTAACATTTTTTACTTCTTTTTTCTTTGGTTTTCTTTTATTTTCTTCCATACAAAAATCCTCCCTTTTCTTTCGTCAAATTTATTTTTCTATAATTTTCTTAAGTCTATCATATTTTTTAGTTAAAAACAAGTAACCAATTAAAGCTTCATATGCAGTTGAATACATATATTCTTGTACATTAGAATTTTTAGGTAAATGATGATTTTGTGTGTTTCTTGCTCTTCTTACTATTTCTCTTTCTTCATCATTTAAATAGTCATATATTTCTTGTAAATTTTCTGCTTGACTTTTTGCTTTTACATATTTAATTGCTTCCATATGCAATTTATGTGGTTTCATATTCGATTCATTTACTAATTTCTTTCTAATATATAGTTCATACACTGCATCTCCTACATATGCCCATACTAATGGTGATAATAAATTAATTTCTTCTTCTGATCTATCTATTTTTAATAATTCTTCCATATCCTTTTATATAATTATTTTGTAATTATTCCTTTCACATTTTCTAATGTTATTTTTCCTATTTTTCCATTTTTAAATTCATCTAATATTATTCTAGCAGTTTTTTCTTCATCGATATTTCCACCAGATATTATGCAACCTCTTTTTTTCCCTATTAATAAAAATATTTCATATATATTTTCATTTTCTGGTTGATCTTTATTACTTAGGATTTTATCTGCTTGGTCTACATCTAATTTATATCTTTCACATAATTTATCTTTATAATTTTCTGTTAAAAACTTAACTAAATAATATGCTATTTCTGTTCTTTCTAAAATATCGTCTTTAATTGTTCCTGTAAATGCTAAGTTTAATGCAACTTCTTCACTTTCAAATTTAGGCCATAGTACCCCTGGTGTATCTAATAATTCTATTTTTTCATTTACTCGTATCCATTGTTTTTGCCTTGTCACTCCTGGTTTATTTCCTACTCCTGCTGATGCTTTTTTAGAGATTCTATTTATAAATGATGATTTTCCTACATTTGGTATACCTAATACCATCGCTTTGATTTTTTTACCTATTCTACCTTTTTCTGCATATAGATTTAACTCTTTTTCCATTATTTTTTCTATTGTTTTAATTGCTTCATCAATTCCCCTACCTGTATTAGAATCTGTTAAAACAGCCTCTATTTTTTGTTTTTTAAACTCAGCAATCCATTCTTTATTTTGCTTTTCATCAGCTAAGTCACTTTTATTTAAAATTATTATTTTCTTTTTGTTTTTTGTTATATTAGCAATATCTGGATTTCTGCTTGACATTGGAATTCTTGCATCTAGCAATTCTATAACTATATCTACTAGTCTTAAATCCTCTGTTATTTGTCTCCTTGTTTTTGCCATATGACCTGGATACCAATTTATATTTGTCTTTGAATTTACTTCTTGTTCTTTATTATTACTCATTTTGTTCACCTTCTTTGTTATTGATTTACTTCACTTATGTATTTTCTATACTATTTATCTTTTTACTTATTTATAAAGTCCTATAATTGTTCTTATCAGCTCTTTCATCTAATTGTCTATCAAATTTTTCATTTTTATAAAACCAATCTGTTTTTTTATCTTTTGGATTATTTTTTCTATTTCTATCTACTAGCATATCTAATAATACTGCAATTGGTAATATTAATCCTATAAATGATACAAATAAATTCATAAATATTGTTGCTGGTAATTGTCCTTCCATTTCAATTATTGTATTTATATTCTTTAAAATGTCTGTTCCAAAATATATACCATATGATAATAAATACATTAATGCTCCTACCATTTTTCTCTTTACTACTAATACTATGCATACTAATACTACAAACAATAATATTATTTCTAAAGTTTTATTTAATGGTACTATTCCTCCAAAATCTTGATGCAACTCTGCCATTAATGTGACTATAGCTCTAAATGCCCAAAACATTACCATAAAACAGGCTAATAGCCATGTTGAAAAATTTTTCATTTGTATTCCTCCTATACCTTTTATATTAATTTTGTAACTTTTAATATCTCCATAATAGTAATTAAAGGCGAATGATATTCGCCTTTAATTACTTTATACAAATTTTAATTAGTCTACGAAATCAAAATCATTTTTGAATTTTTCTTTAAAAATTTCGAATACTTTATTTAATGTTTCTTCATCATCAACACTTACGTATGATTCTTCATCTGATTCTTCATCATCATTGTCTTCTACTTTTAATATTACTACTTCTCCTTCGTCTTCTTCTCCTTCTTCATCAACTGGTAATAATACTACATATTCTTCTTCATCTAATTCTATTAAGTCTAAAAATTCAAATTTAACTTCATTTCCTTCTTCATCATTTAATATTACTATATTATCTAATTCTTCTCCATTCATATTTTCTTCCATATTTTTCTCCTTTCAAATTTTTATATGTCTATAATACATTAATTTTAAATATTTGGCAATATTTTTTTCTTATTTTACCCTTTATTTTTATTTATATACATTTCTAAAATATATACTGCTGATATAGTATCTACTATATCTCTTTTTTTCTTTTTATTAACATCAAGAAAATTCATTGTTTTATGTGCTGCAACAGTTGTTAGTCTTTCGTCAATAGTTTCTATTTTTATTTTATTATATTTACATTTTAATTTATGTATAAATTTTTCAGTTATTTCTGCTCTATCAGTTTTTGTCCCATTCATATTGTATGGCATTCCTATTACAAATGTATCAATGTCATATTCTGATAATATTTCATCTAGTCTTCTTAAGACAATTTTGTCTGTGCCATTTCTTCCGAATTGTTTCTAACCCTTGAGCTGTTATATTAAGTGGGTCAGTTATTGCAATTCCAACTCTTGCATCACCATAATCTATTCCTAATGTTCTCATTTTAAACCTCATCAAGTCCTATATATTTTTTTACCATTTTTTCTAGTAATTCATCTCTTTCGATTGTTCTAATTTTGTTCCTTGCATCATTATGACTTGTAATATATGTTGGATCTCCTGATAATATATACCCAACTATTTGATTTATTGGATTATATCCTTTTTCTAATAAAGATCCATATACATCCTTTAAAATTTCTTGACATTTAAAATTTTCTTCTCTTTCCACTTTGAAGTTCATTGTTTTATCAAATTCCATAACTAACTTCTCCTTTCTTAATAATATTTTACAATATTATATATTAGTTATATCACTTTCATTTTTATCTGCATTATCTAAGTACTCTTCTAGTTTTTTCAATACTTCTTCTAATCCTGTGCCTTTGTAATAAGAAGATAATACAAAGTTTAATCTTGGAGAGACTTCTTCTGGTAATTCTTCTTCTGGTTCATTATAATTTTCATATGTATATTCTTCATCATCTTCTGGTAAAGATATTTTCATTTTTTCAATATTTTCTTTTAAGTCACTTATAAAACTTGCTACACCATTTGCATCTACACCAGAAAAAGCTATTACAAACTTAGGTCCCATATATCTTACAAATACATAATCTTCAGATATATTATTTCTTACATATTCACTTATTTTTCTAATTACCTCATTTCCTAATTCTCTACAATAATTTTTATTTATTTCTTCTATATTTGTTATTCTAAACATACATATTGTAGAAATTGTATATTGGTCTATAATTCTTTTTCCTTCACCATATAAGTACTCTTCTGAATATAATTCACTAAATAGATCTTTTCTCACTATTGATTCAAGAGTTTTTTGATGTACTACTGTTTTTAATACTGATACAATATTATCTTTTATTACTTCTAATATTGTTATATCTACATTATCAAAATCGTGTGGTGTTCCACTTTCCATTATCCAATATCCTATATATACATTATCTATATATAAAGGAAAGAATATTGCTGATTTTGCCCTACCAAATTCCATTTGTTGATATGGTAATCTCTCTTTTTCGTTGTTAACAGTAACATATTTAGGAGTAGCCTTTTCTATACTATCTTTAAACATATCTACATCTTGTAATGCTTTTAATGAATCCCAATGTTTTTTATCTACATTTGAAGCTTTTACTTCATATTCTGCGCCATTAAACACTACTATTGTTGAATATTTTATTTCATATTTTTCTATTAGTATATCATTAATTTTCTTTATTTTTTCATCAACTGATGTTGCTTCTCCTATCGTACTCATAAAATCTTGTACTACTTGTAAATTAGTAATCTTTTGATTTATATTTTTGAATTTTTGTATTTTTTTATTTATTTTTATATTATATACTACTAATACAAGTACTACTATAATTAGTATTCCAACAATTGCTACTGTTATCACTCTTTCTTTCCTCCTATTTAAAATTTTCTTTTCATTTGGTCTAATGTATTATTCATACTTGGTGAAAATGTACTATTTGTTTGATTTGTGTTAACCATTGGTGGTCTATAACTTGTCCCTCTTCCTGAAATTAAAGGATAAACCATATTCGCTAATTCTTTTAATATTTGCATAAAGTTTTTTGAATACCCTTTTAATGTTATTTCACAATTTATAATTCCTTCTAAGTATTTTGCATATATATCTTCCTCAAAAGGTATTGATATATGTTTTATCAAATTCCTATCAAATAATTCTGTCATAAATGACATAGCTGGATCATTATAAAATGCCATTCCACCTATTATTGTTTTTTCTGTAATTCCTCTTACTTTAACCACTTTATTTAATATAATTTTTAATTTCTTTTCTTCTAAAATATTTTTAGCTTTCAATTCTCTTAAAAAAGCTGTTAATGGTTGAATTGTAAGTATATCTAATGTTTGAACTAAATATGTTTCTTGTGATTGTTTGAAATATCCTATTGGTGAATTGAAATCACAATCAATTAATATAACTGAATAATTTTTTACTAATGTTTCTAATATTTCGTCTACATTTGATATTGCTTCGTTTTCTTCTGGAAGTGAAGTAAATACTGTTAGATTTGGATTTACATTTATTCCATTTGCTGTTCCTCTTGATAAATTTGTTATACAATTAGTTGCTATATTTCTTAATGCTTCTTCATTTTTTGTATATATATAATATGAATTTCTATTTTGTGTTGTATCTAATATGGCAACTTTTATTCCCATTGTTGATAATAACTCAGCTACATTGTTTACAATAAATGATGTTCCATTTTTACTAGTTCCTACAAATGTAACTATTTTCTTATCAGCTGTTAATAAAGATGATATATCAATTGTTTGTACATATTCATTATTTTGTTTTACAATTTGGTTTCCAGTATTATTATAAGCTGAATATTGATTGTTAACATATTGATTATTGTTTATATGTTCTATTCTTTCATTGTTATTTGATACATAATTTGCCTGAGTTGCTCTATATTCAGAATCATTTCCATAACTTATATCGTCATCTTCTGCATCATCTTCTGCAAATCCAGGTAACATCATACTTTCTTCATCCTCATATTCATCTTCAAATCCTGGTAATATTGTATCATCTTCATAATCATCCTCAAATCCTGGTACTGTAATTGCTACGTTTTCTTCAACTTCAGGTACAATTTCTTGTGTTCCTTCCTCAATATCATCAAATCCTGGTAATATTGTAGGTTCTTCAATATTTGAAGTTATTTCCTGTTCCTCTGGAATAGGATTTTTTCTAGGTCTTCCTCTTCTTCTTTTTACAGGTTGAACTTGTACACTTTCTTGAATTTCTTTTACTTCTGGTTCTTTAACTTCTTCTGGAATAGGATTTTTTCTAGGTCTTCCCCTTCCCCTTTTTACTTGTTTTGTTTGAATTTCAGTACTATTTGTTTCTGCAACTTTGCTTACATTTTTTGCATTTTCTGATTGTAATACTGGTTTTACTACACTTTCCCTTGCCTTAGCTTCTGTTGCCCTTTGAAGTTGCTCAATTATTTCATCATTTACAACTGTATGTTTAGTATTTCTTTGTACATGTTGGGTAGTCTGTTGTTGTGGAACTTGTTTAGACTTGGATAATTTTTTAGCTCCACTTATATTAACAGAAGAAGGTATTACTACTGGTTTTGTCATTACTGAAGATTTATTTTTGGGTCTCAATAACTTTTCACTTGTGCCTTCTTCCTTTTCTTTTTCCTTATTTTTATATCTTAAACTATTAGAAACAGAATTATTAAAAGACATTATTTTTTGATATTTAGGTGAACGTTCTTCTAATACTGCTCTTACATTCAATGGTAAGAATTTGCTTATAATTCTTAATTGAGTATCATTATATTGCGCAGCAATATTATTAAAACTATCTATGTATCTATCTTCATTTTTTCCCAAACTTTTATAATGAGCTAAAATGTTTTGTATTTCCATTTCACTAACATCATTTTCATTTTCAGCTTGATAATTTACTTCTTCCGAATCTATTTTATAATATAATTTTGCTTCTTTTTTTGCTCTAGGTCTGTTGATTAATCTACAAACTTCTTCTACACTTCTGTCATTTCCAAGTATTGCATTGTATATTCCTATTCCAAACAATTTTACAAGCATTTGCTCAGATTTTGTTCTTCTATCTGCACATATTAAAATAATTGGAATATCATTTCCTTTTATATTTGAAGCCTCATCACTTATACTATCTAATTTATCAAATATAAACTTGTCTATTTGGTCATATTGTGTGTGTGTAAATGCCTCTAAATCTTCACTTATAACTATTCTGTCATAAGATTTATCTTTTTGTAATTCTTTTAAAATTGCATTAAAGTAATAAACATTTTTATGAGAAATTATTTCTTTATATTCTTTTTGATATCTTTTAATTATTGATTCTGAAATTTCTTCATTACTTACAGCAAATAAAACCTTCATTTGTTACCCCCTTCCAAATTTTACGAACACTGTAAAGGCCAGTGGTAAGATTTGGCATATGATTAATATTGTTACAAAAGTTACTATAAGCCCCATACCTTTTTCCAAAGTATCTAGCTTTCTTATACCTATAACATATTGGTGAATTGCTCCTATTGCAATTCCTAAAAAGCATAATGGTATACTATATACTCTAACTAAATTCAAGATGTATGCAACTGTACCATATGCTTTTGAGCCATATTTTTCTTGATAATCTGCTATTGAATTTAATTCTTTTTCTTTTATTTCTACTATTTTGCTTTCTGTTTCTTCATCTAAAATACTTTCTGATGCAAACACTTCTGATGTGAATGAAAATAGTCCAAAAATAATTACTAATAATGTTATAAATATGATTGTTTTTTTCATTATATTTAATGCCCCTTTCTACTATTTTGGCAATTTCCTTATTTTCTCATTTACCTATATATCATACAATATCTTTTATAAAATAGCAAGGAATTTTTACAATTTATTATATAAATATTTCATATGTTTGTATACACTATTTGCCCAATTTTTGTCAGAAGCATATTTAGTATTAACAGCTGTTAAAGTAGACCCATTATAATATATTCCTTGAGCTTTTTCTCCTCCATAAATTTCTGTTCCCTTTGGATTTAAATAGTATTTTACAAAAACTCTTGCAATTAAATCTATACATTCAGAATAATCTGTGAATTCATATGCACCATTATATGGATTTGAGTCATATGCTCCATATCCAAATAAGTTTTTCTTTTGCAATGCAATTTTTGATGCTCCCCATCCACTTTCATGTATTGCAACAGCTGCAACAAAAACTCCATTTATATTATATTGTTTTTCTATATAATAAAAATATTCTGCATTATTTTCAAAGATTTTATTTTTATCTTTATCATCTGTTAATATTTTCTTAAATTGTTCTAATGATAATCCACTTGGTTTATTTAATTTCATATCAAAGCTTAATTTTTCAATATTTCCACCGCTCCCTGATGTGCTATTTCCTTGATTAGATGGAGCATTTTTATCATTTTGTACTTCTTTTTCATTAGGATTTAAATATGTTGTACACTCTTTTTTTACATATCCCCTATGACTATCACATATTATCTTATACCATTGTCCGTTTATTTCTAAAACTTTTAATTCGTCATTTTTTGCTAATGTTGCAACTTTTGTAGCATTCTCACTTGGCTCAGACATAACTGATAACCTATCTGATGTCACATATACTTTATCTCCTACTTTTACATTGTAATTTGCAATTTTCTTACCATTTCCAACTTCAACAATTTTATTTACAGATGCCTTTTTTATCTTACTTGACATTTGTATTTCTTCTATTAGTTGTTCTTTTTCATAAACCTTTTTAGTTGTAATTTCTTGTTTTCCTTCTCTTCCTTCTTGAACTACTTGTACCATACCTTTTGGTAATTTATTATTTGTTCTATATTTAGTTATATATTCCAATGTTTCTTCATGTACACTAATTTCCTCTTTTCTACCATTATTTGTATTTTTATCTATTATTTCTTCAATATTTATTTCACTTGCATTACTAATTTTTACTTTTTCTTCATTTATCTCTGTGTTATCACTTGCAAAAACTTCTTTTGAAAAATAGAGGTTATAAAACATTATTGAATATAATAGAATAATAAAAAACAAACAAAGATATATAATATTTTTTAAAGAAATTTTAATATGTCTTTTTTTCTTATCTTTCGCATTCATAATATCACCCAATATAATTTTAACCTTTGTGTCTATTTTTGTCAATTTTAATTTCTGGAAATATTATAACCACTGTTCGAAGCTATTGATTTTATTACAATTTTATACTATTATATATTTGTTACAAAGGAGGAACTATGAAAAATAGAAAAAAACTTTTATTTTGTATAGTAATGTTTTTATTTTTAATTTTTTTATTACTGACATATGTAGTTTTTCAAAAAATCATAATTAAGAAAAATTTTGAAGATGCATATTTACCTTTTGCAGATAAAAATAAAAATACTATTTTTACAATTGATAAAATAGTAATGTTCAGTAGTGCTGATTCAAAAACAAAAACAAGTTCAGCTACTAATTTTACCATTGAAAATCTTTATCAATATACTGACATGGCTATTTTTATAAAAAACACTAATCATGAACATACTTTAGAAAATACATTAAAAAGTGTTTCAATAAACAATATAAAATTTGACTTCCCTCCTTCTATTGGAGAGCCTAATTTATATTTTAAAAGTATAAATAATTTTGCAAAAAGTGATGTTGATGACAATAATATTATAACTGATACTTTAAATTTTAATATAACCTCTGAAGATACGACCGACTTAAACACACCAACATTATTTAATAATTTAGCTAATCCTATCACTTTAAGTTATGTTAATAAAAATATTAAATCAGATTATACTATTACTGATACATCATCTCCTATTACTTATGATGGTAGTTTATTAAAAAAATGCAATATTGACTTAAATTCAATTAATTGCAATTTATCTTTTGATATAAATATAACTAACAATCTAAATCAAAATTTTAAAACTACTGTTTTTGTAGGAATACTTTTGCAAGATAATGAAAATCTTATCACAAATGGAAATATCAAATTAACTAAAGATGTTGATTACAAATTTTATCGTTATGATTAAATTAAGAGCATAAGTTTGAAAGAAAACAAAAATTTTTCATTAATCTGTGCACTTTTAGTCACAAAAATGAATACAATTATTGAGGCAATAGGTTTATAGGTAAAGCCTTTATTAAAAACCTAAATATATTATACAAGGAATGAACTTTTTATGAAAAAGAATTTAACAGATGCAGAAAGACTAAAATTAAAATATCACAAAACTGAAGAAGTAACAAATTTTAAAGATATGTTATATAATTCAGCTAAAAATTATCGTTCAAGAACTGCATTTAAAGTAAAAGATAGTGAAGGAAAAATATATTCAATCAAATATGAAGAATTTAAAAATGATGTTGTTTATTTAGGGACAAGTTTAATAAAAAAAGGATTATTAAATAAAAAAATCGCAGTTATTGGTCAAAACAGCTATAATTGGTGTGTTTCTTATTTAGCTGCTTCTATCGTTGGAGTAGTTGTTCCAATAGATAAAGAGCTTCATACTGATGATGTTATTAATTTTATGAATGTTTCTAATGCAGATTGCATTTTAGGAAATGACAAAAACTTAAAACCAATATCTGAAGATATTGTTAATAATGCTAATAAATTAAATAATAAAAATACTATTTTTGTATATTTTGAGGATAAAAATAAATTAAATAATAATGAATTTGTTTTTGACAAATTTAAAACTTTAGGAAAAGATGACTATTTAAATGGTTTTAAAGAATTTGATGATATAACAATTGACCCAGATGAAATGAGAATTTTATTATTTACTTCTGGAACTACTGGAAATGCAAAAGGTGTTTGTCTTTCTCAAAGAAATATTTGCTCTGATATATGTTCTACATATGGTATTGTTAAAGTAAAAAGAAGTGATTTATTCTTCTCTGTTTTACCTCTTCACCATACATATGAATGTACAATAGGATTTTTATTACCTATATATAGTGGTGCAAGTATTGCTCATTGTGAAGGATTACGTTATATTGCTAAAAATATGTCTGAATTTCATCCTTCTGTAATTCTATGTGTACCATTACTTTTAGAGAAATTACATAAAACAATAGTAAAAAATATGAACAAATCATTGCCTAAAAAATATGCTAAAAAAGACACTTCTGAAAATCCTTTTATGGAATTACCTTTCTTTATGAAAAAAATTGTTAAAAACAAAGTTAAGAATACTTTAGGTGGAAGATTAAGAGTATTTATTGTTGGAGCTGCTTCTGTAAATCCAGATATTATATCTGATTTTAGGAGTTTAAGTTTAAACACACTTCAAGGTTATGGATTAACTGAATGTTCTCCTTTAGTTGCAGGAAATACTGACTTTTTCCAAAAAGATGATTCAGTTGGATTACCTATACCAAATGTTGAATATAAGATTAACAATCCTAATGAAGAAGGTGTTGGTGAAATTATTGTAAAAGGTCCTAATGTAATGCTTGGATATTATAATAATGAAGAAGAAACTAAAAAAGTTTTAAAAGATGGTTGGTTCTATACAGGTGATTTAGGAAAAATTGATGAAAATGGATATTTATATATTACCGGTAGATGCAAAAGTGTTATTGTTACTAAAAATGGTAAAAATATTTATCCAGAAGAAGTTGAACATTATTTAAATACTAGTCCTCTAATTTCTGAAGCTCTTGTTCTAGGTATTCAAAAAGAAGATGATGATGAAACATATATAAATGCTCAAATTTATCCTAATCTTGAAGCTATTTCTGAATATTTAAAAAGTAGTGTTCCTACTACTGCTGAAATTAAAAAAGTTATTTCAGATGTGGTTTCTAATGTTAATAAGAAATTACCTAATTATAAACATATAAAGAGTTTTATTATTAGGGATAAAGAGTTCGAGAAAACTACTACTCAGAAAATTAAGAGGTATGGAGATAATATGAAAACCGAAGAAAAATAGTCTTCGGTTTTCATTTTTGTTTTTCACTTAAGCTTATTGTTTTTTCTTTTTCTAATTGCTTTAAGCTCTTTTCAGGTGTAGGTAAATCTTCTGGCATAGTTCCACCTCTTTTCTTCCTCTGTAAGTAAGCAATATTCTTTCTCACTAATTTCTTGTTTTCTAGTTTGAATTGCAAAGTATGTTTGGGCAAGAGCAACAACTCTTTTTCTACTATCTCCATTTTGTGCTATTAAATAACAAGCATAACGAGTTAATTTGTAATCTATTTGTGTCCTTTTCGCTCCTGACCCTATCACCACCATTTTGTCGGAGCCGACAAAATGGTCTGAACTATTGATATTACTATTTTCGCATGCTTTTTTTGCTTTTTCTATTACTCCGTCAAATTTTCTCCATTCTTTGTAATCTAGAACTTTTTGTAAATCTCTAGCATACCAAAATTCAATGCCATTCTCATCGATATGTTTTATCTCCTCAAATGTTTGATTATTATTTGTTTTAAATTGTTTCATTTTACACCATCTCCATCCCTTATCAATTTCCATTATATTACAATTCTATATCTATCGCAATAGTTTTTTACGAAAATTTGTTTCTTTTTTGTAGGATAACTATTCAACTTTATATACAACAAAAAAACAACCTATAAACTTTATAGTCTATAAGTTGTTACTTGGTGGCTTCAAGTGGAATCGAACCACTGACACGAGGATTTTCAGTCCTCTGCTCTACCAACTGAGCTATGAAGCCATTTTCTATTATCTAGAAAATTTTTTAAGCCTTTCTTTAATAAATAAAAAAATGGCGACCCGGAACGGGCTCGAACCGTCGACCTCTAGCGTGACAGGCTAGCGTTCTAACCAACTGAACTACCGGGCCGTAAAAACATGGTGGTCGCTACAGGGCTCGAACCTGTGACCCTCTGCTTGTAAGGCAGATGCTCTCCCAGCTG
>OLOF01000595.1_pt1 | contig 13675 bp, 12 predicted proteins | sample 1643121 | NCBI WGS metagenome assembly OLOF01 (sample SAMEA3136677, study PRJEB25190) | human gut metagenome | biome: human gut; feature: human-associated habitat; material: faeces | place: Austria | collected 2013
TATAACTCATATAATCCAATATAATATTTTATATTTGTTAATTACATTTTAGTTACATCTCAATTAAACTTTTAACGCTGTTTAGACGGATTTTCTTACTTCTTATTCATATTTTGATTCCTTAATTTTATATTCGTTTTTTAATTATAAGTATATATAATTAAATAAACAATATATCCTTGTTTAAATATAAAAATAATTTCAGAAAATCAACTAAAAAAGCTACCTTCAGTTTATCTTTATTTAAGAAGCTTTCAGCCTATGGCTTCTATTCTCTGGAAACAAGTGTAAACTTACTCCTCTTTTTTCTTGTTTTTATTTATATGATATATATTATTACATATTTTTTAATAAAATACAAGAGGAAATTTTAATAATCTTTGCTCATATTGTTTCTGCTTTTATTTATTGACTATCTTATTATTGTATATTTTTTATAACATTACTACTAATTGAAGCCAATATATATTAAACTTTTTTAATAATATTTACATTATTTTTATAACTTTCAATATAACTATAAAATTTTTAATAAACAACATAGGATCCAGCTTTTTTTGCTGGATCCTATGTTTGAAATGTTTAATCTTCGGTTTTGTTGCTATCACTCTCTAGGTCATGTTTGAAACAGAAAATGTTAAAAACAGACTGTTTTCATTCCTCTAAAAAAGCATAAAAAAGCACATATTGAACCGAAACAATATTTGTTTCTCACTATTATTTTACTTTATCATAGTTTTTTAAAACTTTATCTTTATCAACACTTATATAATCTTTATTATCTTTCCATTTAGTTTGTATTCCTCTACTAATCATTATTTCTACTTTATCAGAAGTATCTGTATATTTAGAAATTGTCCTATTAGCCTCGCTGTCATCTCCCATATATTTAGCTTCATCTGTATAAGCTACAATATCTCTCGTGTTTCCTCCAAATCCATTTTGCCCTGCAGTATCCATTAATATAATTTTTCCATCTTTATTTGCATTATCATATATTCTTATTTCAAAAATCTGCATAGAACTTGGATTTTTTAAATTATCATGATAGCTTTTTACTACTTTTGCAACCATTTTTTCATCTTCTGATAAAAGGTTTGAAAAATGATTATAAGCAAATAAACCACCAGTAATCAATAAAATAATAATGATTATAAAAATAATAATATTTTTAGGCTTTTTTATAAAACTTATCTTTGTGCCATTTTTAGATTTTTCAGAGTTTTTCTCTTTATCTTCTTTCATAACAATTACTCCTTATTACTTTTCAAATTTAATATTTGTTATTTTTATTTCATTTCTTGTAGGATTAATATTATCAGACAAATTCTTTAATTCATAATAATGATCTTTTTCACTCATCCATTCATAATTAGGTTTTAGTGCTGATACTGTATTATAAATATCTGCAATTCCAATATTAATATTATTTTCTCCTATTGTATTGCCACTTTCATCTTTAAAATATACTGTTACGGTTATTTGCGTAATTGATTTATCACCATTGTTTTTTACTTTTATATCAGACAATCCCCAAACTTTAGTATTATAATAAGTATCAAATTCATCCACTACTGCATTTTCTAATACTAAACTATTATTAATATAGTCTATTGCTTCTTGAGTTGTTGAATTACCTCCATTATTACTAATTCCCCCATTTAAAGTATTTCTTAAATTAGCTGTTGCCTCTTCTACTTTCTTTTGTGCCTCATTTACTCTAACTTGCCTAATAATAAAGTAACCTGCTACTATAACAATAATAGCAATAATCACTCCAATAATAATGAATTTTTGTTTTGAATTTTTACCATGTTTATTCTCCATAACACTACCCCCTTTCTTTATTTTTCTATATTGTATCACAAATTTTTATTTTTGTACACATTTTAGTACACTTATTTTAAATTATTTTTTGTACATAATAATAAAAGGTGATAAAAATGAAAAAATTAAAAATAGAAAAAGCAAAAAAAGGTAATGATACTATTACAAGAACTATAAGAATAAGTGGGAAAACCTTTGATAAAATAAATGAATTAGCCGAAAAAAATGAATTAAGTTTTAATAGTGTTATTAATCAAATTATTGAATATGGATTAGAAAATTTGGAAGAAAATTAGATTTTGTGTTGTTTTTGTGTATAAACCGTGATACAATTAATATAATAATACTATGGAGGTGATTAAAATGGCTAAAACTGATACTTTGCATATTAGAGTTGAACCATCTGTAAAAATGAAAGCAGAGGAAACTTTAAGCGATTTAGGATTATCAATTACTGAAGCAGTTAATGTATTTTTAAATCAAGTCATTTTACACGATGGTATTCCTTTTAAAATTGAAAAACCAAGATATAATAAGGAAACTATTCAAGCAATGGAAGATGTTAAAAATGGAAAAAATTTAAGTAAAGCTTTTGATAGTGTAGATGAAATGTTTGAGGAGTTAGATAAATAGTACTACAACCTGATTGGCTTTTAATTTATAAAATTGAAAATGATGAATTAACTTTAACAGTATCAAGAACTGGTACTCACTCAGATTTATTTTAAAAGATACACTTTTATAGTGTACCTTTTCTTTTTATTACTGATATTTTTAAATCTTGACTATTATCTAAATAAATTTTTAATATCTCACTATTTTGTTCATATATTATTTTATATTGTGAAGCTATATCAATTCTTATATTATTCAATAAATCTAAAATATATAATATGCCATTTTTATGATTATAACTGCAATCAGCTTTTACAAAAACAATATTTCCTTCTATAATTCCATTTAGTTCTAATAAAATTGTATAGCATTATAATTATTTTTTACTATTTTTTCTAATTCATTTTCTTTTATTTTTTCCATATTTACTAATTTCCTCTCATTTTTATTTTTTCTGTATTTCCAATTAAAACATCTAAGGTATTAAATTTGTTATAATCTTTTTGTAAATCGTTTCCATATAATTCAACATAAATCTTTGTCATTTCTAATGTTGTATGACCTAATAACTTCTGAAGTTTTAAACAATCTCCACTATTTTGAATATAATTTTTAGCATAATAGTGTCTAAATAAATGAACTCCTGTCTTTTCAACACCTCTTTGTTTGTTATACTTGCTAATAATATTATTTTCAATTTCTTTATCTGTATATAACTTTTTATTTTCTTGTGTTTGTACTATCAATTTTATTTTAAAATATCCTAAATCTCCTTCTTCCATTAAAAAATATAAAATAGCTCTAATACTTCTAATTCTAGTATTTATAGTAGTATCTCTTAATCCTTGACTTCTCATATATAAAACATAGTTATCAATCATTTTTTTATTTATATTTTCTAAATAAATATCTTTGTTTTCTAAATAAGTAGTAAAAAATCCATATCCATCTTTATAATATCGAATTGTCATATCAGATAAATTTTTAACTTTACAATGTACTATAAATTTGTCAAAGCCATTTTTTAAAGATATTTTATCTTGTTTCATTTCAATCATTCTTTTTCACCTCACTTTATCTTTATAGGTGAAATTATTCCTAACAAAAAAAGAGCACAGGATTAGGTTAATTTTCACCTTAATCCAATGCCCTTTTGGAGTAACAAAAAAGATATATCTTATAGCTTGTAACTATTGATATATCTTGCTTTGGTGCAGATGGCCGGAATCGAACCGGCACGGTTTATTCAACCGCAGGATTTTAAGTCCTGTGCGTCTACCAGTTCCGCCACATCTGCATTTAATATTTCTGGTAGTTCCTAACGACAGTTATTATTATAACTTCTATGTGTTTTTTTGTCAATACTTTTTAAAAAATTTTTTTATTTTTTTTAATAAATTTTTAAGTCTATATTTTAAAAGAAAATCATATCTTAATATTAAATAATCTCCTATATTTACACTTCTACATTTTAAAAATTTAAAAAGAATTTCTTGATATGTCATATATATAATACAAGAAATTCTTTCCTTCTCTTATAAATTCCTAATTATTCTCTCTCAATAAATTAAACCATTTAGAATAAATATTCTTAGCCATTGATACAATATTAATTTTCTCTACATCTTCTTGTGATATTAAATTAGTCTTTGATATAACCTCTCCATCTAACGAAAAACTTACTTCTCCTAATTTATCACCTTTTTTGATTGGTGCATTTATATTTTCATTTATACTTATTAATTGTTCTACATCTTTCTCCTTTCCCTTTTCTAATATCACACCAGATGACTCTTCTAATATTGCTGGAATTGTAGACTTAACACCTTTATTTATATTTACAGTGCTAATAAGAGTTCCCTTTTTCCCAAATTCTTTATATGAAAAGTTTTTAAATCCATAATCCAATAATTTCTGAGCTTCTCCAAATCTTACTTTTGTTGTTGGAGCTTTCATTACAACAGCTATTAATGATAATCCATCTCTAGTTGCACTTGCTGATAGATTATATAATGCTAATGATGTTGAACCTGTTTTTAACCCTGTTGCTCCTTTATAGTTTTTTATTAATTTATTTGTATTGGAAAGTTGTGTTTTGCCATCTCTTAAAGTTTCCATCCACATTGTTGTATATTTTGTTATATTTGGATGCTTTGTTAATAGTTCTCTTGACATTAATGCTATATCGTAACTTGAACTTACATGACCATCTTCATCAAGTCCGTGACAATTTTTGAATGTTGTGTCACTCATTCCTAATTGTTTTGCTTTGTCATTCATCATTTGAACAAATGCCTCTTCACTTCCTGCAATATATTCTCCCATTGCTACTACACAGTCATTTGCTGAATTTAAGCATATTGCTTTTAACATTTCATCTACAGTTAATGTTTCTTTTGGGTCTAACCATATTTGTGAACCTCCCATTGAAGATGCATTTTGACTACATGGTACTTCATCTGTCAATGCGATTTTTCCACTGTCTAATGCTTCCATTATAAGTAACATACTCATTACTTTTGTCACTGATGCTGGCCTTAGCTGTTTATGTATATTATGTGCATATAAAACCTGACCTGTTGTTTGTTCTATTAAGATCGCTGATTCACTCTCTAAATTAAGTGAAGTTTTATCATTCTTTGAATCTTTATCATTACTCTCATTTTTTGTTTTTTCATTATTATTTTTTTCTTTACTTTCATCTTTGGATTTTTTACTACTTTCTTTGTCTTTATTTTCTTCTTCTGCTTTTTTTCTATTATCTTTCTCTTCTTTATTTTCATTCTTTGTAGTGTTGTTTCCTTCATTTGAAATATCTTGTGATGTTGTTTCTAGAGCTTCTGCATTCCCCTTATTCCAAATATATATATCGTCAGTACTATAACCGATACTTTTAACTGAACACATGGTAACTAAGCAAAGAAAACTTATTATACATATATTTATTTTCTTCATTTCACTATCCTTCCTCTCCTTTAACATTAAAATCTAAATAAATAATTTAAAATTTTTATTATTCATTCTTGATTTTATCTTTTTATGAATTATTATAAATATATGTATAGGCTTAATTTTTAGAACAAAGTCATTATATTCATAGATTACGGTCTTTTATTTATTAAATATAAGATAATATGATATTTTAATTTTGTAGCATAAATTATAAATAAACTTGATATTAAATTTATTTTCAGAATAAATTCAATTTTCTTATTTAATAGCAATACAATAAAAAAACTGCACTAGAATATAAAAATATATTTTCATATTCTAGCGCAGTATCATTTTCTTCATCAATTTCCTATTATTCTTTTTCAGTTTTTATCTCTAAGTTATTTCCATCAGAAATAATTTTAATATTTCCATTTTTATCTGTTCTATATATTTTACTTCCTATTTTTTCTATTCTATCAATTATAGGCTGTTTTGGTAATTTATATGTATTTCCTTCTCCTACCATTATTATTGAATATTTTGGATTTACTTGTTCCAAAAATTCTTTTGAACTACTTGTATCTGAGCCATGGTGTCCTACTTTTAATACATCTGTTTTAGGCCAAGTAATAGTTTTTTCATTTTGCTTTTCTGCATCTCCCATAAATAAGAAACTATTATTTCCAAATTCTACTCTTAAAATTAATGATGATAAATTTATATTATCATCGTCAATTATTGGTTCTGTCATGAACTCGCATTTTGCTTGTCCTAAATCTATAATCTCTCCTTTTTTTGGTTGTGTTATTATTAATTTTTTGCTTTTTATTGCATTTAATACATCTTTAAAAGTTTTTGTAGTTGTTTGTCTTTTTGGCATATATATTTTTCCTATGTCAAAATTATTTATTACATCATCCAAACCACCTATATGGTCCTCATGTGGATGTGTTCCTATCAAATAATCAATTTTTGATATTCCCTCTTCTTTTAAAAAACTTACTACATTTTTTCCCTGTTCATTAGTTCCTGCATCAATTAACATTGTTTTATCTTTATTTCTTAATAAAATACTATCTGCTTGTCCTACATCAATATAGTCAACTACCAATTTATCTTCAGCTATAAAATTCTTTTTTGTTTGAGTTTCATATAGTTCATTTTGTGTATCTAATGCTATGACATTTTGCTCTTCTACATTATTTATATTGAAAATATCTTTTATTGTTTCTTCTTTTACTCCTATTGCTAGTAGTATTAATACTACTATTATAGATATTAAACTTAAAATTACTTTGTTTCTATTTTTAATTTTCTTCATCTTTTGCCCCTCACAAATTTACTATTCCCATAAATCATTCATTTCTTGTTTTATACTTTCTTGTTCTTGCTTTGTCAATTCTTCATCGTAAATATATTTTCCATTTATGCATTTTACTATACTTCCTTCTTTTACTTCATTAGGAAGTTTGGATTTTTCTATATCTTTCTTTTCTCCTGTAATTCTATTTTCTAATATTGCTATATCATCTTCAAATCTATCTATTGAGAATTCTTCTATTGCATTCAATTTTTGTGCTAGTTCTAATTCATTTTCACTCACTATATCACCACCTACGAATTTACTTAAGTTAATGTTTTCTTTAACATTTTCTATTGTTTTACTTATTTCATTTAAAAAATCAAAATTCATATTTATTTTTCATTCCTTATTAATATATTTAGTTTTTTACAAGGTTACCTATAAACCTTAATATATAAATATCTTATTTGAATAATCATTCCACTTTTAAATTATTCTACTTTTCATTTGTTTGATATATAATAATTGAAATAAGTAAATAAAAAAAATTATATAAATAGTTTAGTCTATTTATATAATTTTTTTTATGAATTGTCAATTATTTTAATCCTTTAAGTTTCGGTTTTTTTTATATTTTATTATTATATTATTTTAGAAATAGCTTAGAATACTTCATAGTTAAAAATGTTTAAAAACCGAAACGGCAAACATAGCTATATGAACTATTTTAGAAAAAAATACTGAAGCTTAAAACTTAAATCCTTTTAATTTTCAGTATTTTTTCTGAAACAGTTATGTATATAATTTTCAATATATTAATTATTCTTATCTTTATAAATTTTTACCATATCTTTAAAAGACATTTTTGTACCATAATTCAATATAGCATTTGAATAAATCTTTATCGCAACTTTTGCAACAATTAAAATTGTTATTAGCAGTATTGCTATTGAAATTAAAACATCTGTTGCATTTGCTAATCCCATCATTATTCTAAATGGCATACAAAATGGTGATGATATTGGTAACATTGATGCTAATACATTTAAATCACTAGTTGGATTCATCATTGTAAAATACGATAAGTAAAACCCTATTACTGCAATTAAGGCTACTGGTGTATTGGCTGATTGTATATCTTCTGGTTTACTTACTGTTGAACCTGTTAATGCATATAATAATGCATATGCGAAATATCCTAGGATAAAGTAAATTATAGTAACAATTCCTAAATATGGCGTTATTTTTGAAACATCTAATACAGAGTTCACTAAATTTTCATCCAAGCACATTTTTGCTGATATTATTGCTGTTCCTACTATTAAACATACTTGTACTAGTCCAACTATTCCTATACCTATTGTTTTTCCTAATACTATTGTTCTTGGTGATGTTGAGGTTACTAATGTTTCCATTATTTTTGATGTTTTTTCTGTTGTTATTGAACTTGATACTTGATATGCACAAAAGTAAATTGCATAAAATAAGACTAATGACATTAACATCATTGCAAAAACATTTCCACTAACTTTTTGCTCTTCTGTCTGCTCTATACTAAATTCAAAATTTGGAGTTATACTTTTTACTTGTTCCTCTGTTAATCCTAATTTTGATATTTGTAAATTAGAGTATATTGAGCTAATTGCATTTTCTAAAGTTGTTGGAATTTTTTGTACCATAGTTGCATCTTCTATTATATATCTTATTTTATAATTTTCTTGATTTTTTTCTATAATTATAGCTTCATCTATTTCTTTATTTTCTATCTTCTCTTTTATTTTTTCAAAACTAATATTTTCATTTGTTGTATTAGCTTCATATCCCAATTCCATATTATTTAATGAATTTAAAGTTCCTTCAAATATATTTTCAGTATCTACAATTAAAAGTTTATCTTTTTCTGCTTCACTTGAATTTCCTTTAAAAGCTTTTATTATATTTGGTACATTAAATCCTATTACTATTAATATTAAAATTATAATTGTAGAAATTATAAATGATTTTCTTTTTACCATTTCTTTCATGGTAAATCCTATTACTGTTTTCAAATCTTTCATATTATTCACCTACCTTTTCTATAAAAATATCATTTAATGTTGGTTTTTTTATTTCAAATTTATTAATAACTATATGATTATTAACTAATTTTTCTAATAATTTATGTGCATCTTCTTCAGCATTTATTTTTATAGAATAGTCATTGTTTTTTGAAAACTCTGTATTCATATTAAATTCATTTATAAATTTATCTATATTTTTATCTGTTGAAATTTCTAATCTGTTTGCTTTATAGCCTTCTTTTATTTCTTTTAAATTTCCTTTTAATACTGTTTTACCTTTATTTAAAATTAATATATCACTACAAAATTCTTCAATAGAAACCATTTGATGACTTGACATTATGATATATTTTCCTTCTGAAACTAAATCTATTATTACATTTTTTAAAATTTCTGTATTTACTGGATCTAATCCACTAAATGGTTCATCTAATACAATAAGTTCTGGATTATGTATTATTGCAGTCATAAATTGTATTTTTTGTTGATTTCCTTTTGATAATTTTTCTGCTTCCATTGGCAAATATTCTTCAACTTTTAAAACTTTTGCCCATTTTTTAATTTCCACATCTGCAGCTTTTTTGTTCATACCTTTTAATTTTGCAAAATACATTAACTGGTCATATATCTTAGTTTTAGGATATACTCCTCTTTCTTCTGGTAAATACCCGAAATTAACACTCTTTCTTTCGACTTTTTTACCATTCCAGGTAATTTCTCCACTATCTTTTTTTATAATACCAAGAAGCATTCTTATTGTAGTTGTTTTACCAGCTCCATTTGTTCCAAGTAATCCAAAAACTCCTGGTTTATTGACTTCAAAAGAAATATTATCAACTGCTTGTTTTCCAACAAACTTTTTTGAAACGTTTTCTAATTTTAGTCCCATAAATATTCCCCCTTTTTTCTAAACTCTTGATTGGTTTTAGCTTTTCTAATTATCTTCTTTTCATTTTTATTTGTCAATATTTTTATGACATTTTTTCAAATTCTTTGTCATTTTTATTATCTCATAAACAGTATATTTTATTTTCTCTCTATTAATGAAATTTTCAAGTATCAATATTTAAAACTACTCTGATTTTGTATGTTACTTATATAATTTAATTTTTCTTACTTCTATTTATTTTTATTAAAGTATTAAAACTCATTTTAATAAATTCCTGTAATTTTGGGTTTTATACATGATAATAAATGTTACTTTTCAATTCATTTCATAAAATTAAAACTTTGATATGTTTCCATATAAAATAAAAAAAGTTAAAAAATTGTATCCAAATATATATTTTTGGACACAATTTTTTTATTTTATTTCTATTAAAGCACAACTTTTTAGCGTTCTATATCAACTTTTAAGTTTTCCCCATTGATATTTGTATCTATATAGTCTCTGCCTTCTTTATTGTAGAAAATATTATCTGCCAATGTATCATGTTTTATTGTTTCTTCAAATTTTCTTATTACATTTTCTATTTTTTCATTATCTGAAACATATAAATTAATTCTATCTAGTACTTCAAAGTTTTTATCTTTTCTCATATTTTGTACTTTTGATAATACTTCTCTTAATATTCCCTCTTCTTGTAATTCTGGAGTTATAGTTGTGTCTAATACTACCCCTATTTCTCCTTCTCCACTAAATGCAAATCCTTCTTTTCCTTGCATTGTTATTAATAAATTATTAGCATCTAGTCCAATTTCTATTCCGTCTATCTCTATATATTCAACCTTACCTTGTTTTACCTTACTTGCTAAATCCATTTGATTTTTCTTTGAAATTTCTTCTCTTATCTTAGGAATTAATTTTCCATATTCTTTTCCTAAGACTGGTAAATTTGGTTTTATTTCAAAGTTGACATAGTCTGACATTTCTGCTCCTAATTTAACCTCTTTTACATTTAGTTCTTCTTTTACTATATCTGTATAATATTCTGGAAGTGTGTCTATTGATATTAACATTTCTGATAATGGTTGTCTATTTTTTATATTAACCGCATTTCTTGCGCTTCTTCCTAATTTTACAATTTTATAAGCTAAGTCCATTTCAGCTTCTAAGTTTTTGTCTATTACTGTTTCGTCTACTTCTGGCCATTCGCATAAATGTACACTTTCTAGTGCATTATTATCTAAATTTATTACTAGATTTTGATATATTTCATCAGTAATAAATGGTACAAATGGTGCTGAAACTTTTATTAATGTTGTTAATACATTATATAATGTTACATATGCTCCTATTTTTTCGTCATTTAATTCTTGACTCCAGAATCTTTCTCTGTTTCTTCTTACATACCAATTTGATAATTCATCTGTAAATTCTTCTATTTCTATTGCTGCTCCTGTAATATCATAATTTTCTAACTTATTATCTACTTCTTTTACTAAAGTATTTAGTTTTGATATTATCCATTTATCCATTATATTTGTTATTTTAAAATCTTTATATTTTAAAGGATTGAATTGGTCAATTTCTGCATATAGCACATAGAATGAATATACATTCCACAATGTACTTAAAAATCCTCTTTGAGTTTCTTTTACATTATCTATTGATAATCTTGTTGGTAACCATGGACTACTACATGTGTAGAAATGCCATCTGGTAGCATCTGCTCCTACTGTATTTAATAATTCCATTGGATTTACACCATTTCCTTTTGACTTAGACATTTTTTGTCCTTTTTCATCTAATACATGCCCTAATACTACGCAATTTTCAAATGGTGTTTTGTTAAATAATGCTGTTCCTACTGCTGTTAATGTATAGAACCATCCTCTTGTTTGGTCTATTGCTTCTGAAATAAATCCTGCTGGGAAATTATTTTCAAACATTTCTTTATTTTCAAATGGATAATGCCATTGTGCAAAAGGCATTGAACCTGAATCAAACCAACAATCTATAACTTCTTTTGCTCTATGCATTTTTTTGCCACATTTTGGACATTTTAAATCTACTGCATCAATATATGGTTTATGCAATTCTATATCTTCTGGTACATCTATTCCTTTTTCTTTTAATTCTTCTATGCTTCCAATACATTCTCTATGTCCACAGTTTTCATCTTCACAAGTCCAAATTGGAAGTGGTGTTCCCCAATATCTATCTCTTGAAATTCCCCAGTCTATTACATTTTCTAAGAACTTACCAAATCTTCCTGTTTTTATTGTTTCTGGATACCAATTTACCTTGCTATTATTTTCAACTAAGTTATCTCTTAGTTTACTCATTGCAACAAACCAACTTTCTTTTGGATAATATAGAAGTGGTGTATCACATCTCCAACAATGTGGATATGAGTGCAAGTGTTTTTCTTTACTAAATAATTTATTTTCATTTGCAAGCCATTTACAAATATCTTCATTACAGTCTCTTACAAATCTTCCAGCCCATGGTTCTACTTCTTCTACAAATTTTCCTTCTTTATCTACTAAATTAATAAATGTAATTCCATTTTGTTTTGCAACTAAACTGTCATCTTCTCCATAAGCTGGTGCTATATGAACTATTCCTGTACCATCAGTTAATGTAACATAGTCTCCATGTATTACCTCAAAAGCTTTTCCTTCTACTTTTCCAAATGGTATTAATTGTTCATATTTTACTCCTAATAATTCCTCACGCTTGAATGTTTTTATAATATCATATGGTGTTTCTCTTAATACAGATTCTAATAAATCCTTTGCTAATATATAATTTTCATATTTTGGCTCTTCATCAGTTCCGATATTTGCTTTTATTTCTACATATTCATATGCTTTATTTACACATAATGCTAAGTTTGATGGTAGTGTCCATGGAGTTGTAGTCCAAGCTAATATATATGTGTTTTCTTCTCCTACAACTTTAAATTTAGCTATACAAGTTAAATCTTTTACATCTTTATATCCTTGCGCAACTTCATGTGATGATAATGCAGTACCACATCTTGGACAATATGGCATTACTTTATGTCCTTCATACAAAAGACCTTTATCCCACATTTGTTTTAAAGCCCACCATACTGATTCAATATAATCATTATGATAAGTTACATATGGATTTTCCATATCTACCCAATAACCAACTTTATCTGTCATTTCTTCCCACATATGAACATAGGTAAAAACACTTTCCTTACATTCTTTTACGAATTTTTCTACTCCATATTCTTCTATTTGCTCTTTACCTGATATTCCTAATTTCTTTTCTATTTCAAGCTCAACTGGTAATCCATGTGTATCCCAACCAGCTTTTCTTATAACCTTATAACCTTTCATTACTTTGTATCTTGGTATTAAGTCTTTCATAACTCTTGTTTCAATATGTCCTACATGAGGTTTTCCATTTGCTGTTGGAGGTCCATCATAAAATGTAAAATATCTTTTTCCTTCATTTTCAGCAAAACTTTTTTTAATTATGTTTTTTTCTTTCCACATCTTTGATACTTGATTTTCCATTCCAACAAAACCGTCTTTTAGTTCTACTTTCTTATACATAAAATTCCTCCTTATTTTCTATATGTTAAAATTACTAAATATTAATTTAAACATCAAAAAAAGCTATCTATCCTATATAAATTTAGGACGAAATAGCTTTTAAATTCCGTGGTACCACCTATTTTAGCAAATTTATAATTTTTTTATTGCATAGAAAAAAGCAATTTTTATCTTGTTTCGATATATCTTTTCTATTTACTTATATTTTTGCTCACTCATTTTATCTTTAACGCAGATTTACGATTATGCTTAATTTTTTATGTTTTCAGCATAACAACAGTTAGGTGATAATAAATAAATTTTACTTACCAAATTTTCAGCTTCCTTTGGCTCTCTTTTTAAGATATTGTTTTATTTATCTTGTCCTAACTTTAGTTTTTAAATTAATTTTTAATATTATATCATGTTTTTTTCATTTTTCAAGTATTTTAATAAAACTTTTACAAAAATTAGTTACAGG
>OLOF01000596.1_pt1 | contig 13649 bp, 18 predicted proteins | sample 1643121 | NCBI WGS metagenome assembly OLOF01 (sample SAMEA3136677, study PRJEB25190) | human gut metagenome | biome: human gut; feature: human-associated habitat; material: faeces | place: Austria | collected 2013
ATTTTTATATTAGTTGCCATCGATTTATATTACATTTATATTACAGTTTCGTCACTTTTCTATTTTCATAATCATAAAAGAGAGAAATTAATAATTTCTCCCCCCGTTTATATTTCAATATATTTTATTATTTTAATAAATAAAACATTAATCCATTGAATTTATAATATTTATCATTGTATCTATTTCTATATGACCAGATAATGTATATCTTATACCATTTGCCACAAATATAGTACATACTTTATTTTTTCCTGCTGATTTGCTCTCTAATATATTTACTTTATATCCACCTTTTGAAGTAATTGTACTTACATATTTATATTCTCCTAAATATTCTAAATCAAAATATTGTTGACTGCTATCTGAAATGATCTCTATTTTTAAATCAACAGGAGTTTGGTATATTTCTCCAGATGACCAAGAATAATATTCATATTCTTCTTGATATTTTAAATTTGTCAAAATATTCTTTTAATTTATAGGTTTCTTTTATATGATAATGTCTAATTACATACAACTTCACTGTTTTCTTTCCTTATTATATCATTTTTCAATAAAGCATATATTCCTGTAATTAATAAAATAGCATCTCCTAAAACCATAAACCAACTATGATAATAAATATAATATGAACCATATAATAATCCTGTTGTTATAGCTGATATTCTAACTAATTTCATATTTGTTTGCCATAAGCAATAGGTTCTAATCATAGATCCTATTGTTGGCAAAATGGAAATATATCCTCCCCATGTCATTATACAATTAATTATAATCCCCCCCTCAAATACAAATAAAATAACTAAATAAATAATCTTGTTAAATTTTCCTTTATTTATAAATAAAAATGTTCTTATAAAATTAATTACACTTAAAACAGCCCCTGTATATGCAGAAATAATAAAATTATAAATTGCTTCCAATAAACAATTTATCGATTGAACTACTAAGGATTTTTTTCGTTCTTTTATGCAAATACTTATTATTAGAGCTACAAATGCTAATATACTAAAAATCATCACTTAACCTCTTTTCCATTTAACTTCTAAAGTATTTTCATTATATTTCATACTCCTTAATTTCACAATTTTTTAATCCTCTATCTAAAAACATTCCATCTTTTATTCCTTCAAAATATCCATTAAATGCTTTGGATACTCCACTATGTGCAACAATTAATACACTTTCATAATCTTCTTTTTTTAGGTCATCTAAAAAGTTATGAACTCTCATAAAAAAATCTCTTATATTTTCAGATGTACCATAAGTAATTGTTGTATTATAATTCCAGTATTCATCTCTATTGGTTACTGTAAGGGGTTTTCCTGATAAATTTCCTGGATCTCTTTCTTTTAATTTATCGTTTATTAATATTTCTTTATTATTTACATTGATTATTTGAGCTGTATGTTTCGCTCTTAATAATGGAGATGATATTATAATATCATAGTTTATATTTCTTATTTTCTCTTTCAATTCATTAGCTTGTCTTATTCCATTTTCGTTTAAATCTTCATTTTCATTATTGTATTGTTTTAAAACATTATGTGGTACTTCACCATGTCTTACTATGTATATTTTCATTATGTTTCTCCTTTTCTTTTGTGTATTTTAACTTACTTCTTTGTTTTTTATACTTCTTTTTCAATAAATATGATTGTAAAAAAACTGAACTTTATTCTAATCTTAATTTCTCAATCCATATTTAGTTACTGACTAATAGTTTCAATTTATTTTTTATCAATAGTACCATTTGCTTTTATTTGATAATTTCTATTAAACATTACATTTATTGAAATAAGTTGATATATGGAAGAACATACTTGTCCTAATCCAGTGCAAAATGGTGTTTTTATAAAAGACATTATCGTTCTTAAAACATTTGATATTATTTTATTTGTTGTTGCTTTTATTGCTGAATATTCTAATTGTAAATAGCAAGTTTTAATTTTGTAAATTGGATATATAATAAAAGTAATCAATTCAAAACTTAAAAATATTAATGTAATAACTAAATTTAATTCATATAACCTATATAAAATAATAAACATTAATAATATAGTAGCTAAAAGTATTCCTAATAATATATAAGCATTTTTTCTATGTTTTTTATAGTTAAAGTTATTTTGACTAATATCAATTTTAGCTACTGTCGAAATAGATTCAAAAGCATCCCATTGAGTGTCTGTAATTAATGCTACAAAGTTTAATGCTATCATATATTTTTCTCCATATTCTGATACATTACTCAATCCAAATAAGTATATAATAAAAAATGCCAAATTATCAAATATTTCAACTGAATCATATTTTATAAAATTTAAAACATTACACCTGAATTTGAATTTTTTATATTGTTTTATCGTTACTGTTACTACATAAATAAAAATTATTAATAATGTAATTATCACAATATTCATTTTATTTTCAAAAATTAAAGATGTAGCTATTAAAGAAATAAAATTTAAAATATTTAATGTAATACAATATTTATTTGCTAATTTATTTTGGTTTTCAAAATATAATTTTTCTAAAACATAAGAAAATATTAATTGTATATAAAGTTGAATTACAGAATATAGTGTAAATTCTTTATATATTGCTACATCCATATTCATAAATTTTATATATTTTTCTATATTTGAGGCTATAAATCCAAAAACTATAAACCCAATGATAATCCCTAATGTCATCCCACTTAATACTGCATTTTCATTTTTATCCTTTTCTTTGCTTATATTTGCACCTGTTCCAAATATGGATTTCATCATTGCCCAAACAAATTGTATTGGATATGTTAATGTAAAAACATTTATTAAATTTTTATCTACAATTAATCCTAATGCAAACCATGATAATATTGGAATAAATGAAAAAATGGCTGAATTGAAAGTTATTCTTAATAATCGTTTCATATTTTTATTCCTTTTATTTCTATTTATATATTATTTTCTATGTTTTTAATTTTATCATAAACATCATACCAGCTGTAACATCTATAAATATTTTTTCCATTACATTCTTTATTATATCTTGCATTAAAGCATATAACTGGTATATTTTTTGATATATTATTTATATTCTCTACTTTATCTTCTATCATTACATCAATGTTGTTTTTTTGACATATCTCTACTTTATCTTCTGGACTAAATATAATTTTATCATAATATACTTTATTTTCTTTTAGCCATTTTTTAACTATTTGCCTCATACTTTCACCTTCAGCTGTCTCTCTATTGGTTAAGTACCTAGCAGTTATTATATATATTTCTTTTCCTTCTTCTTTCATTTTTTTTATTACTTCACTAGCAAATTTTCTTGCTGGTTCATTTTTAACATATTCATATAAATATTTTTCCCAAAATTCGTCTTCTACTTTTTTATCCACATTAAATATTTCTTCTATATCATATCCTTCTGAATTTATAATTCCCTTATGATATTGTTCAAATATAAATTTACTTCCATAGTCTAATTGCCATTGTTCTATGTCTGTTAATACTCCATCTATATCAATTCCTATTCTCATACTATTTCCTTTCTACTATTACTTTATATTTCTATTTCAAAACCATCCTCTTTTATTAAAATATTATTTATCTTTCTTTTTGTTAATTCTTCTCTAGTTTTATCTTTTAAATGTGTAGCAATTATTGGCTTTTTAAATTTATTTTCTAAATATTCTATATTGTCAATTCCCATATGATATTTAGTTCCAGTTATTTCCGATGTGTCTGCAATTATTAATTCACTTTCATGAAAGATTTTTTCTAGTTCTTGACATAAACAAGTATCACTTGTAATCCCTATTTTACTATTTATAATATATCCATAACTTTCAATAGAACAATGATCTACTTTTTGCACTTTTATTTTATAGCCATTTAAAGTAGTTATATCTTTTGTATTTGAATCTACCTCTATAAAATTTATTTTTTTCTCTATAAATTCATCAAAATAATCTTGATAAAATATATTACATAATTTTTTTACATTTTCTTTTAGTGCTTTTGGTCCTACTACATATATAGGTTCTAAATCTTGTATCGTTTGCAAATTTAAAATTAGACCGGGTAAATCTGAATAATGATCTGAATGTAAATGTGTTATTATAATCATTTTTAAATCTTTTAAATTATATCCTATTTTTAAAATTTGTTTTAATATTCCTTGACCTGCATCTATTAATATTTTATTATCTACTAGCTCACTTGCACAATTATATTTTGAATATATTGAACCTGTACCTAATAATTTTATATTCATCTCTATCCTCCAAATCATTTTAAATATTTCGTTCATATTATCATAAAAAACTTAAATTAGCAAACAAAAAGGTTATTAAATTTTAAGATAAAATATGGCACTCCATAACAAGTGCCATATTTTATATATTTAGTATCCACATTTGTCTCAAAATTTTTAGTCTTTCCAGTTAAGAAAATTCCAACAATTAGTCAAACAAGAATAATTGATGCTATTCTTTTTTATTCTTTAACAAATAAATAGACAAACAACTTAATCCTATTCCCAACATAGTAAATGCATTATTCATATCAATTTGTTTTAATATAGAAGTAACTATAATACAAATTCCCATTGCAAGGCCAACTCCAATTAAAGCAATATTGATAATATCATCTGCTTTACTATTTTCTTGTTTAGTTTGCGCATTTAATAACTCTTCCACAGAAATGCCTAAAATTTCTGCTAACTTTGGAATAGAATTAACATCAGGACAAGATAAATTTCTTTCCCATTTTGACACAGCTTTGTCAGTAACATTCATTTTTTCTGCCAAATCATTTTGTGTCATATTTTTTTCTTTTCTTAAATAACTAATGATTTCTCCAACAGTTTTTCTTGACATATAAAATCCCTCCTTTGATTTTAATTTCATTTTATTACTGATATTTCACAAACTCAACCTACAATTAGTTTACTTTGATAAACCATTAGTTTAGTTATAGTTTCAATTAATTTACCTTTAAATATTCTAAACAAAATTCAAAAAGTACAGTGTGACTTTCAGAAAAAATATTATTTCTTATCATATTTTTTATTTCATCTATTGTAGCCCATTTTACTTCTTCTACTTCCTCTTTTTGAATTTTTATTTTATCTATATTATACTTTTCTTTATTTAACAATCTCACCTTCCCAATCTATTATTCCGCCAAATTCAACTAAATTAGTATATCCTAAATTTTTTAACTTTTCTGCAGCTTGTTTACTTCTATTTCCACTTCTGCAATATATTAAAATTAATTGTTCTTTATTAGGTAACTTATCAATTATATCTCCGTTAATTGTTTCATTTGGAATACATATAGCATTTGGTATATGTCCATCATTGTATTCTGCAACCGTTCTTACATCTAAAATTATATAATTAGTATTTTCATTCATAATTTTAACTATATCATGCATTGAAACATGTTTAATCGTTGTTTCATTATTAGTATTTTTATCTTGTTTGTTTAACATAAAAATCACTCCTACTACTACAACTAATACAATTATTATTAAAAGTATATATATTGATTTATTCATTTTGCTCTCCTTTATTAATTTATAATATTATTTTTTATAACTCAATTGATAAGTTAATTTGCTCTAATTCTTTATCTACTATTTTTACCATTTCTTTACTTTGCATATTAAATATACCTACTTATCAATCTATATTTCGTAATTTTAAGTATGATTCATCTATAATCTTAACTTAAATGTTTTTGGTGCATATTTATAAGCTAAAACCAAAGAGATTAAGCAATATAATATGCAAAATCCAATTGCTGCTATTCCAAATGATACTGTTGGCAGTTGTATTTGAATCATATACCAACACACAAAATAAGTAATTGTTTGAACTACTTTATATGTACTACTTTTCATTTCAGTATTAACATTATACGGTTGTAGTAGATAGTACATAACCAAATAATGTACTGAAAAGAATATGCTCATCGCTATTATTGATATAAATAGTATAAAATAATTTAATATGTTATCCGTTCCACCTGTTATAAATAATAATACTGGCAAGGCTATTGCAATTATTAAAGTTGGTAATAAGTTTACTACTATTAAAGTCTTTAATCTTTCTTTAAATAGTCCTAATATTACTTTTGGAGTTCTATATATTCTATATGTAAGCATACTATGGTCACAATTCATAAACATCGCTTGTGTCATAGTTGCTCCTCTATTTAACATATACATTATAAAAACAAAATAAGGTAAATATGTTAATAAGATTCCATTAATTCTTTCTGAAAACTCTTTATTCATATATGCTATTATTGATACTATAATTGCTATTACAAAAATAACTACTGCTTGTTTCTTTACTGCCTCTGTTAATATTTTCTTATGTCTTTTAACAAATATATCATGAAAATATGCAAATCCCTTTTTATTACTTGTTAAATTGCTATCAAGTTCGATTTGTTTTGCAACAGTATCTTTTATAATATCTGTACTTGTTTGATTTTGCACTGCATAAACATTTTTATTTGTTAATATTTGTTTATACATTTTTCTATATTCTTTAAATCTATTGATTTTTATAAAACTAAATATTCCCAAGATAATTGATATTACAAATGTTATAATAAATATTGTTTGATTTATATTAATTCCCAATAATGGTAAGCCATAAGCAATTCCTAGTAATATAGCTGTTGTTGTCCATAATATTTTAGTTGGCATATTTTCATTTTTTGCAATTTTATATCTTTCAAAATAATATAAATTATATGTACTTACAATCATCTTAACCATTACTACAAATATAGGAAGTAATATACACATATATATTGGTATTCCGAATGAACTTCCAAAAGCAATTGTAAATGGCAAAAATCCTATTATTACTTTTATTAATTCATAATAATAATTAGATAATGTATATTTCTTTGCATCCATATTCATAATTATCATTGCATAATACTTGTCTTTGGTTGGATTGAACATAAATGTATTCATTAGTCCACCTATTAAAGTTAAAAATAAAAATATGTGTAAAAAAACATCTGCATTATTTGTTTTTGAAATCATAGGTGTAACTATTGCAATCATAAGAAAAATGTATAAAAATTTTCCTAAAAATACACTTATTACCTGCCACAATGCACTTATAATATTTCCTATTACTTTAAGGGCTTTATTTTGATATAACTTATTTGGTAATATCTTTTTTATAATTGGTAATTGTTTTATTGAATAAATAATACTATTAACTTTATATGTATTCTTTAATTTAAAGGATGTAATAAATGATTTAATCATATAATTATTCCTCCTTTAAACTTTCAATAATTTTCTTTTTAAAATTTTCATTATTCAAATCACTTTTGTCTATTTTTTCTAGTATTCCTTTATTAAGAATGACTATTTCATCACATAAATCAAGTGCTAATTCCATTATATGAGTTGAAAATATTAAAATATGGTCTTTTTTTATGCTTTTTAACATTTGTTTCATTTCTTCAGCAACTACAACATCAAATGAAGTTAATGGCTCATCTAATAGTAAAATATTAGGACTTGCTATAATATTTACTAACATTTGCATTTTATTTTTCATCCCATGTGAATAATCTTTCAAAAGTTTATCTCTGTCATCTTTTTCTATTTTCATAAAATCAAAATATTCATCAACTGTTTTTATCTCTTTTATTTTATCTTTATTAATTTCTATAAAAAACTTCAAAAATTCTCTTCCTGTTAAAAATTCTGGAACATTAGGAATTGATAAAACATATCCTATATCTTCCGGTTCTATTTTTCTTGTTTTTCCATTGTCTTCAATACAAAATTCTCCCTTATCTATTTCTAAATCTTCATTTAGACAATTAAAAAATGTTGTTTTACCAGCTCCATTTCTTCCTAAAAGTCCATATATTTTTCCTTTTTCAAATTCAAAGTTTATGTCCTTTAATACTTCTTTTTTTTCAAATTTCTTTTTTAGATTTTTAATTATTAATTTCATACTTTTACTCCATTTAAACTTATTATTTCGAACTTATATTATCATAAAAGAGAGTAATTAGCAATTACTCTCTTTTAACTCATTTTACATTTTGAATTAAAAAATTATATTTACTTGCGTGTCTCAATTCATCTGTCATAATAGACATAAGTAATGTATAACTATTTCCACTTGGCATTGTTCCTAAAATTTTTCTATATTTAGCAACTGCATCTAATTCACCAAATAAAGCTTTTTCTAAATTTGATTTATAATCCATATTATTTTTCTGTTCATTCGTTAATATATCTATTGGTAACACCTGTCCTGTAAATTCGTAATATAATCTTCTTAATATTTGATTATGTTTTCTTTCATCTTCTCTAATACTTTTTATTATGTTCTTTTCTTTTTCAGTAGGTGCTTGCTCGATTAAAATATCATAAAACATTTCATCTTCTTTTTCATCTCCAACAGATTTCTTAATTAAATTAATCGCTTGATTTAATGTAATAATTTCTTCACTATTTAATTGCAATGGCTCACTACTTCTATAATTGGGTTCATAGCCTCCATAATATTGATTATACATATTATAATAATCTGGATACATTTCTTTCCTCCTTACTCTTATTATAATATGATTTTTTAAATAAATTGACATTAATTATCTTTAGTATTATTTGTCAAATATACTGATAAATTACCATCAGTATTATATGTTGCTAAAAATATATTATCAGTTTTTATAATCCCCTGTTTTTGTAGCATTTCCATTAACCATAATTTATCAACTTTAAGCTCTTTTAAATTTTCTTCCATAATCTTTCCGTCTAATATAAGATTTGTAATAATTCCATCTTCTTTTGGTTTCATATTAAAGTCGCTTGGATTGGAAGGTCTTTTATCGCTATATGGTAAAAAACTAATTTTCCCGTTTTCCTCTAACAGAGCAGTTTTTATGTCACTCAAGTTAAAGAATCCACTTGTTCTACATTGTACTAAAAACTCATTTAAATCTATTTTTGCCTTTTTAAAATTTTCTTTAAATAATGTTCCATTATCATATAAAATTAAAGTTTTTCCTGAAAGTATAGGTCTTAATTTTACGAATTTAGTATTTAAAAATGATACTATCAAAGTTATTACGGCATATACAATCATGGCAACTACTGGTTGTATAAAATTATTTTCTAATGATGTCGACATTTCTGCTGCAATTGAACCTATTGTTATGGTAATAAAATAATCAAAAATACTAAGTTGTGACATTTCTCTTTGTCCCATTATTTTTGTTAAAATAAATAAAATAATAATTGAACCTATTGATATCCTATAATTTTTAGTATTTCCATGAGTTTCTCCTTATATCATATTTTATTAATAAAAGTTGATTTTACATATTGTTTCCAAAATTCATAAGATTATACTATATAAAAGCCTCTCCTATATATTATTTACTATAAAATCTATAACATCATTTTCGTGATAATTTTCATTATTTTTCTTTTTATCTTCTTCGGTTAAACTAACAAAATATTTATTACATTCTGGCAATATTGATATTGAATCTAGTGGATATCCTGGATTCCTTTTTTCGCAAGGCTTTCCTATAAAATAAAAATCTCCTTTACTCCAACTGTATTCTTTAGATTCTTTCCCATTATATATTACCATACCATATACCCATTTAGCAGTTAATTTTCCTCCATATTCGTTTACTAGATTACTATAATATTCTATCATTTCTTCGTCATTTAATTCTTTTCCATTTATTCTTCTTACATATGTTCCTGGTTGTTTTTCTTCTGGTAATTCTTCTATGTATAAATTGTTATCCATTCCTATTGTTGTTATTTTTGTTTCATCATAATATGCTTTTGCTTTTATGTATGCATTTTCTATTGCATTTTTCCCATTTTCTTCTGGTTTCAAATTTATTCCTAAGTCTTTTATTGTTAATACTTCTACATTTCTTTCTTGCAATTTTTTTGCATATTTTTTTATTTTTGCTGGATTTGTTGTTGCAAATAATATTTTCATTTTTTCATCTCCTACTTTATAATTTTATAATATCTAACTTAATTATCTTATTTTTATTACTTCTATTTTATATTTCATTATTATCTATCAATTCGATTTTTGTAACTTCATTTAATGGTGTTGGATACATCGAATTAATTATTTTGTCCTCAAAAGTGATTTGTACTTTGTCCCCTACTTTTAAATCTGAAATACTAATATTCTTATTTTTATAAATTATTTCTACTTTTTCATTTTTTTCTATGTTAAAATAAATTTCTCCTCTCCATTGTTCTTCATTTGTTTCAAGTCCTTTTACAAAAACTATTGTATTACCATTATCTTTTTCTATTTTATCTTCTATTATTGCATAAAAAGATGATTTATTAAATTGTTTAATAGCAAAATATCCCAAACTAGCTATTACAATTAATAAAACAATAATTGATACACTTATAAATATCTTTTTCTTCATTGTTTACATCTCCATTTTTTTCAATTTTTTGTATTTAACTATAAATATTATAATTAAAATACTTTATTCCTTTTTCCAAACAGTCTCCCCACTTTTTATAGTTTCCAAAACTTTTATATTTCTAATTTCTTCTTTTTCAACTTTTAATGGATTTTTATCTACTATAATCAAATCAGCAAATTTTCCTTCTTTTATACTCCCTTTATAATTTTCTTCAAAATATTGATATGCAGAATTGATTGTTACTGCTTTTATAGCATCTAGAACTGATATTTTTTCTTCTTCTCCTAAAATTTTTCCATCTTTTGTTTTTCTATTTACTGCACACCATATTGTTTCAAACATATTTTGCTCTATTACTGGTGCATCTTGGTGGAATGTAAATTTTATATCGTTCTGCATTGCACTACCTGCTGGGCTTATTTTGCTTGCTCTCTCAAAGCCAAAATTCTTTATATGAATATCTCCCCAATGATATATATGTGCAATGAAAAATGAAGGAATTATTCCATTTTCTTTTACTTCTTTTAATTGGTCTGTTCCTAATAACTGTCCATGTATTAATACTGGTCTGATTTCTTCTATATTTTTATTTGTTGATTTTATTGCATTAATATATTGTTCTGCCGCTTTATCCCCATTGCAATGAGCTAATATTTGTAGTTTTTCTTCATATGCACTTTCTACATCTTTTTTTACATCGTCATCATTCATAGTTCCATAACCATAATATTCTTTGTCATCTATATATGGCGTTCTCATCCAAGCAGTTCTACTTTGTGGTGAACCGTCTAAAAATATTTTTATTCCACCTATTTTAAAATGATTTTTATATTTTTTTATATTTTCTTTAAAGTTTTCCTTTATTTCCTCTTCTGCCTTTTTGTCCATATATGCTATTACATCTAGATATAATTTTTTATCTTCTACCAATTTCTTGTATATTGGCATTAGTTCTTTTACCATCATACCTTCTTGAATAGTTGTTATTCCATATGATGCATATTTCTTTTGTGCTCTTTCACACAATGCTACTAAATCTTCTAAATTTGCCATAGGAATTTTTTTTACTACTTCAATAAATGCATTTTCCTCTAAGTATCCTGTTAGCTCACCATTTATTTTTTCTATTTTTCCTCCAAATGGTGGTATTGTTTCTTTTGTTATATTTAACCATCTAAACCTTTTGAATTTAAAACCCCACTATGTCCTGATTTATGGTGAATTATTATAGGATTATTTGGAATTATTTCATCTAATTCTTTTTTTGTTATATGTCTTTTTTCTGCTAACATATTATGGTCATATCCACAAGCTATAATCCATTTTCCCTCTTCTATATAATTTTCATTTTTATATTTTAATAATTCATCTTGTATTTCTTTAATGCTTTTGCATTTTTCTAATGACACTTGTAATAGACTATTTGCAACCGCAAAAAAGTGACTATGTGGATCTATAAATGCTGGCATCATCGTTTTTCCTTCTAAATCGATTATTTTAGTTTCTTCATCTTTTATCTTCAAAATCTCATCTTTTGTTCCTGTTTTTTTTATTTTTCCGTCTTCTACTAATATAGCTTCTATTTCCTTATTTTCTAGAGTTATAAATTCTCCGTTCATATAAATTTTATTCATATAATCACATTCTTTCTTTTGAAATATTTTTATATATAACAAAGTATAAAAAACTTCATTAATATTTTATTTTTCAATACTTTTCTATAATTCTTCTACTTTTATTCCAAAAAGTGTATACCATAAATTTCCCCAAACATTCTTCATCATTTTTTCATATTTTTGCTTTTCGTGTTTTTTTCCATATGTTAGAATTTCGTAAAATCTTTTTCCTTCTTTATTTTTATATCCTGTTTCCATAAAGCCATTCTTTTCATAGAATTTTTTCCTTTTTATTCTTTGTTCATAATTATCAGCATTTGAATCAATTTCTTCTATACACAAAACAACACTTTCTTGACCACTCTCTTCTTTTATTTTATCTAATACTATACTTCCATATCCTTTTCCCCTGTTATTAGAATCTATTGCTAGATAAAGAACATATGTTATATTATCATTATTAATTAAATATGTTAAACCTATAAATTTTTCTTCATCATAGATACTATAAAAAAATTCATTTTTTCTTTTTGATTTTATTTTCAATATCCAAAGTGGTAATCTTTCATCTTTAGGAAATGCTTTTTGGTATAATTCTTTTAATTTGTTATATTCTGTTTTTTCATTAGGTATCTCTCTAAAACTTATTTTCATATTAAATTCCTTTCTATTTTACTTAAATACTTTCATAATATAAAAATATTTTAACAAACTTTCACATTAATTTATTTTTTAAAATCTCTTATTAATTATTCATTTTTCTATTATATTTCATACCTACTCAAAATTTATTTCTTTTATATTATCTTCTATCAAATAATGCATTTCTTCATGAACATCAATATCATTTGCAATTTGTTCTATTGGTAATTTTATATATTTCACTTCTGCTTCTGCTAATACTTGTCCTGCTTTATTCAATATTTCTGTTCTCACTTTTAAAAATTTAGATGTTTCTTTCTCCACTCTTCCTCTTCCTATTAAATCCGTATTATATGGTACTGGTTTTCTATATTTTACTTCCATAGAAGTTGTAACTCCAAATATTTCTTCACTTTCAGTCCAACAAGCTCTTAACCCTAATTCATCAAGCATTGCCGCTATTATTCCCCCATGAACTCTTTGAGGAAAACTTTGATGCTCTTTTTTATATTGAAACGGTGTCATTACACTTCCATCTTCCATATTATAGAATTGTGCCTTTAACCCTATTGGATTATCCATTCCACATACAATACACATTTTACTATTTCTTTGTTTACTTACTACTTTCATTTTCCTATATTCTTTCCTTTCTAATACAAAATATTTCCCCTATTCATTAAAACTTAATATAACACAAATATCAAAAATTCGCTACACATTTTACATTTTTCTTATCTTATATTACTAGACAATATTTTTTATTGTAGAGAAGCTGAAAATAGGTGATACTTATAACTTTTTTGGCTTTTTAACGTTCGACTGGAATGAAGAATAGAATTGGTTAGGCTTTCAAATGAGGAATGCTCACGGTACATGAAGTATGAATGGGTCTGAGTGAGAGAGGCTC
>OLOF01000599.1_pt1 | contig 13587 bp, 13 predicted proteins | sample 1643121 | NCBI WGS metagenome assembly OLOF01 (sample SAMEA3136677, study PRJEB25190) | human gut metagenome | biome: human gut; feature: human-associated habitat; material: faeces | place: Austria | collected 2013
CAGTGTTAAAACTTTTTGTTTTAACTTTATATCTATAAATTTAAAAAGTTAATAACTAAATTATATTATTTAATTTTAAAATTTGAAATTTTTTAAAGCGTTTTCATCAATACCTCTCATTAATTTCTTCATTCCACCTTTATTGTTTTTCATTTGTTTCATCATTTTTTGTGTCATTTCAAAAGATTTCATAAATTTATTAATGTCTTGTACTGTTGTTCCACTACCTTTTGCAATTCTTTGTCTTCTACTTGCATTTAAAAGTTTTGTATTTCTTTTTTCTTCTTTTGTCATTGAACAAATAATTGCTTCTATTTTTTCAAATTCTTTATCATCTACTTTTAGGTCTTTTATTTGATTCATTCCTGGTATTAGTTTTAACAATGATGAGAAAGAACCCATTTTTTTAACTTGTCTTATTTGTAATAAATAATCGTCTAAGTCTAATTCTTTCTTTTTCATTTGCTTTTCTAACTTTTCAGCTTGTTCTAAATCAAATGACTCTTCTGCTTTTTCTATTACTGATAATATATCTCCCATCCCTAGAATTCTTTGTGCCATTCTATCTGGATGAAATTCTTCTATATCATTAAGTTTTTCACCTGTTGCTGCAAATTTTATTGGTTTTCCTGTAACATTCTTTACTGATAATGCTGCTCCACCTCTTGTATCACCATCTAGTTTTGTTAGTACAATTCCATCTATTCCAACAGTATCACTAAATTTTTGTGCTACATTTACTGCATCTTGCCCTGTCATACTATCTACTACAAGTAATATTTCATGTGGTTTTACATTGGATTTTAAGTTTTTTAATTCTTCCATCAATTCTTCATCTATATGAAGTCTACCTGCCGTGTCTAATATAACAACATCATTTAATTTTGACATCGCAACTGACATTGCTTGTCTTGCAATATGAACAACATCTTTTGAGTTTTCGTTTGCAAATACTGGTATGTTTAATTGTGCTCCAACAACTTGTAATTGTTTAATAGCTGCTGGTCTATATACATCACATGCAACTAATAGTGGTTTCTTTCCTTGCTTTCTTAATAAATTTGCAAGTTTTCCTGCTGTTGTTGTTTTTCCTGAACCTTGCAACCCGACTAGCATAATTATTGTTGGTGGATTTGGAGTAAAACTAATTTTACTTGTTTCTCCCCCTAATAATTGAACTAATTCATCTTTTACTATCTTTACAACTTGTTGACCTGGTGTTAATGATTTCAAAACATCTTGCCCTAAAGCTTTTTCTTGAATGGTACTAATAAATTCTTTAACAATTTTATAGTTAACATCTGCTTCTAATAATGCAAGTTTTACTTCTCTTAGCATTTCTTTTAAATCTGAATCTGTAATTCTTGCTTTTCCTCTAATTTTTCTTGTTATTTCTTGTAATCTAGAAGATAATCCTTCAAAAGCCATATATTTCAACTCCCATTCTATTTTCACTTTAGTTTAAATTATAAAGCGATACAATTTAATTCATTTTTTATATGTTCTAATAAACTTGCAACTTGCTCATCTGAATATTCTTTCTGGATTTTTGTGATTTCCAATAAAATATTTTCAATTTTCTTTTCTTGTTTCAACATCCTTTTCATAAATAATAGCTTTTCTTCATATTCAAAAAGCTTTTTTTCCCCCTTTTTGATATTATCTCTAACAGCCTGTCTTGTTATATTTTTATTCTCTGCTATTTCTGATAAAGATAAATCTTTGTTATAGTAGTCATCTATGAATTCAAATTGTTTTTCTGTTAATAAATTGCCATATAAATCACATAGTACACTTATTTTTACATTTTTCTCCATATATACTACCTCTTTTCAAATGTAATGCTAATATACTTTACACTATTTTCAGTAATTTGTCAAGTATTTTTAGTAAGAAAATATCTAATTTATGACTTGGTGAATTTACAAAGTAAATTCCAAATACAATATATAAATATGGATATAACCTTTACACAAAGTTAAATTTGTAAGATTAAGTTCTAGATGGTATAATAAAATATAGATGTTTCTAAGGTTAGATGGAGGTATGTTATGAAAAATAGTCATTTAACTTTGGAAGATAGAAAGAAAATTCAAGAAGGTTTAGAAAAAGGGTTGTCTAGAACAGAAATAGCTAAAAATATTAATAAAGATATTTCAACTGTTGCTAAAGAAGTTAAAAACAAAAGAAAATTAAAACCTAGGAATCCTTTTAATAATCCTATCACTTGTACCAAATTTAAAGAATGTAGAATCTGTCATGGCAAATGCTCTGAATATGAAGAAATTAAATGTACAAGAAGAGATAGAAAAGTTGGTGTGTGTAATCTTTGTCCAGATATCTCTAAATGCAGATTAGATAAATATTTCTATTATGCTAAACAGGCTCATGAAAGTTATTTATACACTTTAAAAGACTCTCGAGAAGGTGTTAATCTAAATACTACGGAAATGCTTGAAATTGTGGATATCATTAAGCCACTTTTAAAGCAAGGACAATCTATTTATCAAATTTTAAAAAATCATCCTGAAATTAAAATGTGTTCAAAAACCTTATATATGTATATTGAAAGTGGAATATTTCAAGACTATGGAATTAATAATTTTTCTTTACGTAGACAGGTAGCAATGAGAAAAAGAAAAAAACTAAAAAAACGTAAAGAACCAGTAAACTATGAAGGAAGAAGATACAAAGATTATTTAGAATTTGTTAAAGAAAATCCTATTATTCCAACAACTCAAATGGATACAGTTTACAATCAACAAGATGGTCCATATATTCAAACATTTATATTTCAAAATACAGGACTAATGATAGGATTTTTACATACAGAAAAAACATCTGAATCAATGGCTAGTACATTAGATAATTTACAAGAGACTTTAAAAGATGATTATCAAAAATTATTTTCATTACTTCTAACAGATAGAGGCTCAGAATTTGAGAAATATGAATTATTTGAAGTAAATGCAGAAACAGGAGAAATTAGGTCTAACATCTTTTACTGTGATCCACAAACTCCTAGTCAAAAGCCTCATGTAGAAAACAACCATAACTATGTTAGAGATATTATTCCCAATGGAAAATCTCTAAAAAATTTAACACAAGAAGATTTAAATTTAATGTTTTCTCATATTAACTCAACACCAAGAAAAGTTTTAAATGGAAAAACACCTTATGAAGCCTTTGAATTTTTATATGGTAATGAAATACTAGAGAAATTAAATATACGAAAGATAGCAAAAGATATGGTTACACTACAACCATATCTTTTGAAAATCAAATAAATATTTAACTTTATTCGATAAAAAATCGAACAACCTTAGAAACATCTTTTAACTGAATATTGGTACTAAGCAAATGGAATTTAATCTTACACGAAAAAAAATTAATTTCTCTTTGCTTATTTGCCATGCTCAATTTCTCGTTTCTGTAAGTTAATATTACACTATTTTGTTAAAAAAAGCAAATTTTATGCAAAGAAAAATACCCATAAATTGACGTTTCTCTTACATTTGGAATTTACTTTTTCTTTTGGAAGTTACTTTTACAACTTACCTAATTTATGACTTTCCTATAAAATAACAAAAAAGTACTAAAGTATTAATATCTACTTTAGTACTTTTTCTCTTACAAGACATATTTATCTAAATTCATAGATAAAGTTCTTTTCATTGAGTTAGCATGAGAGGCATTAATATAAATCGTTCTAGAACAATTTAATGCTTCCTGTGAAGCCTTTGTAACAATTCCATCTGACTTTCCCAAGTTTAAAACCTTGCTTAAATAGTTACAACCAACATCTTCTAAAGAATTTACAGTTTCAAGTATAGAAACTATATTCAAGCAAATATGTTTTTTCACTCCAGAAAAATCAGCATTGCATAGAAATTCAGAATTAGGAATAATATCTCTATCTACTTGATGATCCTTAAAGTATTTGCTATAAATCCTATATTCAAATTCTGACATTCTTTTTTTCATCTCTTCTTTATTAGCTATTGATGTTCCCTTAAATGGTGAAGAAATAAAAATTATACCTATTTTTCCTTTGAACCATCTAGCTGCATTTGCAAAACATACACCAGCTTTTGAATGACCTATCAATACAACATTTTTATACTTTAAATTGGCACAATTTTCTATATAACCTGCTAAATCTTTTCCAGCTGCATTTAATCCTTTACATGAAAACATAAAATACATTTCAACAACATCACCATTTAGCCGATCTACAAATTCATTATTATCTGGAATTGATAAAAATGGATCATGCTCAATTACCTCATTTTCTTTAATAGTCATTGACATTCCTTCACCTAAGATGAATAAAGTATCTGTTCCTACCTTTTCTTGAATTCTACATAAAGCAACATTTTGTGATAAAAATTCCATAATTCTTATTTTTGTTCCTATCTTCACTCTACTCCGCATTTTTTTCCTCCTTAAAAATAAAACGCACTGTTTATACTGTATCATTGTTATTATACTATATATGCTCAATTCTTTCAACAAGTATTTAAATTATTCATTAATATTATACCTTCAAATAGGCAAAAATTATCATTTACATAAAGATTAAAAATCCCCATCATAAAAAAGATTTATGATAAGGATTTTATTTAATTATTTCCTTAATTCGGCATTTAATGTTTTTTGTAACTCACCTATTATGTTTTCCATAACAACATTTATTTCTTCATCACTTAGTGTTCTATTTTTATCTCTAAAAATTAATGAATATGCCACACTCTTCTTGTTGTCTCCTAATTTTTCATTTCTATAAATATCAAATAATTGCATTTTTTCTAAAAGTTTTTTAGCTTTCTTAATTATTATTTTTTCTATTTGTCCAACTTCTACTTTTTCATCAACAATAATTGCAATATCTCTTTCTACTGCTGGAAATTTTGGAACTTCTACATATTTTTTATTAACCTTAGAGTATTTAGTAACTTTACTTAAATTAACTTCTGCTAAATATGCTCTCTTTTCTATTCCATAATTATCTAAAACTTCAGGATGTACTTCTCCAATGGTTGCAATCACATCTATTCCAACTTTAATATTAGCACATCTTCCTGTATGATATGACTCATTTTCGGTTTCTCTTACTATATCATATCTGTTTATAGATGATGTTTCCAATACATTTTCTATTAATCCTTTTACTGTATAAAAATCAATGTCATCTCCATACATACCTATTGTTAATATATTTTCTTGCAGTGGAACTTCGCCATTTTCTACTTCATTATTTATATTTTTATAGCTTTTAGATATATCAAATAACTTGGCACTTGAATTCTTCTTGTTTGCATTTGTTGCTAGTGTTTGCATCATACTTGGAATTGTAGATGGTCTCATTAATCTATATTCATCACTTAGTGGATTTTGTATTAATATTGATGTTTCTTTTAAATCTTTATTTATCTTAGATTTTTCTAAATCTTTATCACTTACAAAACCATATGTATAAATTTCTGAAAGCCCACTATTTACTAAGACATTTTTTATTTTTTGTTCTATTTTTTGTTCTTTATTTCTAATTCCTATTGTTGTATCTGATTCTACTAATGTTGTATCTAATTTATCATATCCATAAAATCTTAAAACCTCTTCTGCAATATCTGCTAATTGTTCTATATCTGTTCTAAAATATGGTGCTATTGCAATATCATTCTCAACTTTTATATTTAATTTTTCTAAAGTATCTATCATTTCTTCTTTTGATATTTCTGTTCCTAATAACTTGTTTATTCTATCATAATCTAAGTTTATTTTGTTAGTTTTTTGTTTTGTTGGATATACATCAATTTTTCCTTCTACTACTTCTCCTGCATTTATTTCTTCCACTAATTCCATAGCTCTGTTAATTGCTCTTAATGCATTTTCTGGTGATAAGCCCTTTTCAAATCTTGATGAACTTTCTGTTCTTAGTCCTACTTTTTTAGCAGTTTTTCTTACAGCTCCTCCATAGAATGATGCAGATTCAAATACTACTGTTTCAGTGTCTTTTTCTATTTCTGAGTTTATTCCTCCCATCACACCTGCAATAGCTACTGGTTTTGTTTCATCTGCTATTACTAAATCATTTTCATCAAGTGTTCTTTCTTCTTCATCTAATGTTGTTATTTTTTCTCCATTTTTTGCTCTTCTTACTACTATATGTTTTCCTTCAATAGAGTTAATATCAAAAGCATGCATAGGTTGCCCCATTTCTAGCATTACATAATTTGTAATATCAACTATATTATTTATACTTCTTATTCCACAAGCATTTAATCTTCTAACTAACCATTCTGGAGATGGAGCTATTTTAACATTTTTTACAACTCTTGCAATATATCTATAACATAGGTCTGGTGCTTCTATCTCTACTTTTAGTCCTTCTATTTCATTTTTATCTTCTATTTTTAACTCGTCAATATTTTTTCTAGGATTTTTAAATTCTTTCCCTAATGAAACTGCTGTTTCTCTCCCCAATCCTTCAATAGCTAAACAATCTGGTCTGTTAGGAGTAATCTCAAAATCTATTATATCTTCTCTTAAGTTAAGAATATCTACTATATCTTCTCCTAATTTATTTTCAAGATTTTTATCTAATATCATTATTCCATGTTCAATTTGTCCTGTATATTGATTTATATCTAACCCTAACTCTCCAACTGAACACATCATTCCACAAGAATCGATTCCTCTTAATTTTCCTTTTTTTATTTTAACACCCCCAGGAAGTTCAGACCCATCTTTAGCTACTGGTACAATATCACCAACTTTTATATTATCTGCACCTGTAACTATTTGTACTTTTTCATCTCCTAAGTCCATTTGTGTTATAACTAAATGGTCTGAATCTGGATGTTTTACAATCTCTAATATCTTTCCTACAACAACATTTTTTATATCATTTCCTCTTTGTTCTATTGTTTCTACTTTAGAACCTGTCATTGTTAAAATATCTCCTAATTTTACAGCATCTACATCTATATCACTATATTCTTTTAACCATTCCATACTTGCTTTCATTATAAATTTCATTCCTTTCTTAACTTACTTTAAGTTATATATCTATTGCAAAATTACATCTATTATGTATGTTGTTTTGCATTTGATTATATAATTGTGTAGTCTAAACTTATTTTCTAAATTATTGACTAAAATTGTTTTAAAAATCTTACATCATTTTCAAATAATAATCTCATATCATCTATTCCGAATTTTGCCATGGCAATTCTTTCTACTCCAAATCCAAAAGCAAAACCTGAATATTCTTCTGGGTCTATACCACAATTTCTTAATACATTTGGATGAACCATTCCACATCCTAAAAGTTCTATCCATCCTTCGCCTTTACATACTCTACACCCTTTTCCTCCACATACGAAACAAGAAACATCTGCTTCTGCTGAAGGCTCTGTAAATGGGAAATGATGTGGTCTAAATCTTATTTTAGTATTTTCTCCTAAACATTTCTTAGCAAACATTTCTAATGTTCCTTTTAAATCAGCCATTGAAATGTTTTTATCTATAACTAAACCTTCTACTTGATGGAAAACTGGCGAATGTGTAGCATCTACACTATCAGATCTGTACACTGTTCCTGGACATATTATTTTAATTGGTGGTTTTTCATTTTCCATAACTCTTGCTTGAACTGGTGATGTTTGACTTCTTAAAACTAATTTTTCATTAATATAAAATGTATCTTGTACATCCCTTGCTGGATGGTCTGGTGGTGTATTTAATTTATCAAAGTTATATATAGCTTTTTCTACTTCTGGACCATCTGCTATTTTATATCCCATTCCTAAGAAAATTTCTTCTACTTCTTCAATTATTTGAGTTATTGGATGTTTTGAACCTAACTCAATTTTTTTGCTTGGTTCAGTTACATCTATAACTTCATTCTCTAATCTTTTTTGTAATTCTTGTTTTTTTAGCTCTTTTTCTTTTTCTTGAATTAAATTTTCTAATTCATCTCTCACTTTATTTACTAAGCTTCCTATAACTGGCCTTTCTTCAGGAGATAATTTTCCCATACCCCTTAATACTAATGTTAATTCTCCTTTTTTTCCTAGATATTTTACCCTTAAATCATTTAAGTTTTTTAAGTCTTTGCTTTCTGTAATTTCCTTAATTGAACTTTCTTTGATATTTTTAATGTTTTCTTCCATTTTTATCCTCCCTTTCACTTATATAGGTCTATATGTTCCAGTATTTTTATACTGTCCATATATCCTTGTACCATAGATTTGCTCTACATTATGTATTTTATTTTTTTGTTTTTTAACTTTTCTATTATCCAAGCTAATTTTATTTATTGGTTGTTTCTTGGCTTTCTTGTTATCCGTTTTAATTTTATGTATCTGCTGTTTCTTAGCCTTTTTATTATCTAATTTAATTCTATACATTTCTTCTTTTTGTAATTTTTCTTGAATTTTATTTTGCTTCATTAAACTTCTCTGTTCTTCAATTTTTAATTGCCTTTGAATCTTTCTTTTCTTCTTAGCTATCTTTTTCAAATCTTTTATTTCACTTTTTTCTGATATCTTTTTAACTTTTTCATTTTTTTCATAAATCGATAAATCCTTCTTTTGCTTTCTTTTTTCCTTCATTTTAGTAAAGTAATTATCTTTATCACAAAACTCAACTTTTAAAATGTATGTACCAAATTTATTTTTATATAACTTGGAATTTATTTGTTTTTGTGGAAAATCCCTTTTTACTTCTTTTAAAGTTTTTTCGAGTATATCTTTTGAAAAAGTATTAGCATCAAAATAAAATTCTAATTTTTTTGTTTCTTTCATATTATCAACATCCTTTATTAAACTTTATTTAAAATTTAATTTTCATTAGTAATATGTTTTTATACATCAAAAAACCATTTCTTCCTTATCTTTCTAGGACGAAATGGTTATCATTCGTGGTACCACCTAAATTCATTAGTATCTATGTTTTCTTTTACTAATCTCATTAAAGTTTTAACGGTTCAACCGCTTTTCCCTACTGTTTAGTTCAAGAAAAGACCTTAAAAAGTGAAATTTCTATATATTGTATTTAATGGTTTCCAGCCAATGACCATTTTCTCTATGAAATATTTTGACATATATATACTTTGCTTTTTAATTGGTTTTTTATTTTATATTTATTATTTTACCATATTCTTCTATTAAATTCAATTATTTTTTTAATATTTTTATATTTTTCGTTACAGGATAATGGTTTTTATTGTAGAGAAGCTGGAAATAGTTGATAATTATTTCCAGCGTCTAATTTGTAAAATCTATTATATATTTCACATAATATATAGAGATATAGAATTTTAATAAAATATCAAAAATTAGATTTAAAATAACTAAATTTAATTATAAGGAGGAATATCTATGTGTTGTAATAAACCTATAATACTAATTGTATCTTTACTTATTCTTTTCATTATAGTTAATATTTTTCTATTTTGTTTTTGCATTACTTCTTATAAACAGCCAAATATATTACAAGCTCTCAGCTCTCAGATTCAAGTAGGAAATAGTTTCACCCCACTTGTTTTAGATACTAATAAAATTCAAGTAGGAAATGCAATTTCACATGATAATAGTAACCCTGAAATAATTATTTCGCAATCTGGCATTTATTTAGTAAATTATTCTGTAACTGGCTCTTTAGAAACTGGAGGCCCCCTACTTTTTTTGAAGTTTTATTAAATCAAAATAATACTTTAGTGCCTAATTCAACTTTATCTAGCCTTGTTGTTCCTAGTGGTCAATTAAATACTTTATCTGGTTCTACTATAATAGAAGTAAGTGATTCTTCTGTTATATCATTAGTTGGTAACTCTAGTTCTGATATCATTTATCAAGATGTTAGTATTTCAGTTATAAAAATTGATTAAATTTAACTGAATTTTTATTTATAAAATTTTAAAATATTAATATTACTTTTCATTAAGGTAGTATTAATATTTTTATTGTAAAATAAGTTAAAATAGTAAATAATAATTTTAGATTATTATCTAGCCTATTCTTTAATTTTGTGATACTATTATTATATATATATGGGAGGATAATAATATGGAAAAAAATTTTAATATTCATAATCTAAAAGTTGCATTAATTTATGGAAATTCTGATACTGATGGAATAAATAAAGATGGACATATAGAATTAATATTAAAAGATGATGATGATACTGCACATTATTTTTACATGAAAGAATTTTTGAAAAATAATTTTACTAACGAACCCTCTGTTCAAAATATTATCGCAAAACATGATGTTAATAGTATATTCTTTGAACTACAAAAACTTGGACATATTGCATTTGCTGAAAATACATCTTTTGAGAATCATCCTAGTGGATTATTATATATTCCAAAGTCTATTTCTAAAAATCAAAAGGAATCTCTATTTAAGTTTCAAAATCAATTAAATAAAGAAAATTACAATGTTACTGTTTTATTTAATCTATTCAGATCTGAAGATGGTATAATAATGGGAAATCAATTATCAGGTAATTCATCTATATTAGATAAATTTACAGGATTCGAAAAATCCGATGATAGAGAATTAGAGTTATAAGCTTAGTTTTAATTTTATTATATTGAAAAAGAAGAAAACATAATAATCTTATTTATACTATGTTTTCTTCTTTATTTAAATTTCCATTGCCTCTAATCTTATTAGATTCAAAGCTTCTCTTATATATCTTAATTTTAGAATTCTATATTTATTTACAATTATTCATATTTTTAATGTTGTTCATATAAAACTTCTTTTCTGCTAATTTATCTTGAACTCCTCTAAGTGCTTCTCCAAATCTTTGGAAGTGAACAACTTCTCTTTCTCTTAAATATCTTAGTGGATCTATTACATCTGGATTATCTCTACATAAATCAATTAATTTTTCATAAGTTGCTCTAGCTTTTTGTTCTGCTGCTAAGTCTTCTTGCAAGTTTGCTATTGGGTCTCCTTTACATGCAAGTACTGCTGCATTAAATGGATATCCTGCTGCTGCTTGTGGATATACATCTACACCATGGTCTGTGTAGTATGCCCCTAATCCTGCTTTTTCTATTTCTTCTATACTTGCATCTTTGGTTAATTGATGAACAATTGCTCCTACCATTTCTAAGTGAGCTAATTCTTCTGTACCAATATCATTTAAAACTGCTTTTGCTTTTTGATCTGGCATTCCAAATCTTTGTGATAAATATCTCAAAGATGCTGCAAGTTCTCCATCTGGTCCTCCATATTGAGAAATAATTACTTTTGCAAGACGAGGGTCTGTGCATTTTATATTTATTGGATATTGTAATGTTTTATTATAAGTCCACATTAATAATTCCCCCTTTCCCATGGCCATGGTTCTTCTAGCCATCTCCATTTATTACATGGATAATTTATAGTTAATGGACCATACACTCTTTGATATTTATCTTTTAATTCTTTTACTTCTTTACAATATTTTCTATGCAAACATAGTGCTTTTTGATCTTCTGGGTGTGTATCAAGGTATAATGCCAATTCATTAATTGAAAATTCATATGCTCTTATTTGTTGCATCATTTCCCTTCTTAAATCACAGTCTACTCTTCTTTCTGTCTCTTTACATTTCATGCATTCTTGTTCTTCTCTTTCTTCTACTGAATTCATTTGGCAGCTACAATTACAGTTACAATTTCTATTTTCTTCTATTGACATTTATTACACCCCTTTCCTATCTTATTCATAGATTCAATATATCTTATTTCTTCCATTGATTGACAAGGTGCATATGGACTAACTAACTCTGGAAAAATTGTTCCCATTTTTAATCCCACTGCTGGCTTAAATACTCTATCCATATATTGAATTGGTACATAACTCTGTGCTAACATTGGATTGTCAGGAAATACATTCATTTCTTCATCAAATCCACAGTCACAAGAATCGTTATAATTTTCATATGATATTACATTTTGACATTTATCTTCCATGATTTCTCTTTGTAATTCACATGAATTGTTTTTATAATTATTGTTCATACAATAACATTTTCTTCTATTAAACATTTTTATTCCTCCTTTTTATACATTATATGTATTTTATTTATGAAATTGACACTTTTTAGAGATTTTCTTTAAAATTCAACTTTATTTAGGCAAATTTTATGATAGTAAATTCATATATATTTAAATAAAAAGTTATAAATCTAAAATTCAATATTTTCTTTTTTAAATAAATTTTAATCTGAATTTATTCTTACTTTGTTTAAAAAAATTAAGGCTTTCATATTATTTCCTATAATAAAAAAACATATCTGCAAAACTATAAATTTAGTTTCACAAATATGTTTTTTATTTATATTTATTAAAAATTATACTCTTGCAACTCCACCAATAACTTTGTTTTCTGCTGCATCTGGTAATATTTTAGAACCTCCTGCTAGAACTATTTTATCTCCTTTTTCTAACATAGAAGTTTTTTCTAATTCAGCAATTCCTTTTTGAATTGTATCTTCTATTGTTTTTCCATCTTTAACTAAGATTGGAGTTACATTCCATGCAACTGATAATTGATAGAAAGTTGATTCATTATCTGTTATTGCAAATATTGGACATCCAGGTCCCATACCAGCAATATATCTAACTGAATCTCCCTTATGTGTATATGCAACTATTGCATCTGCATTTACTTGCTCTGCTGTTACACATGTTGTATATGCTATATTTCTTTCTAAATCTTCTGAATCTATTTTTTTGAAGTCTTTTTTGTTAAATCTCTTCCAGTAGCTTACTGTTCCTTCGATTGCTTTAGATATTTTTACCATTGTTTTAACACATTCTACTGGATATTTTCCCATTGCACATTCTCCTGAAAGCATTATACAACTTGTTACATCATATACTGCATTTGCAACGTCACTTACTTCTGCTCTTGTTGGTCTTGGACTTGATGTCATTGATTCTAACATTTGTGTTGCTGTTACAACTGGTTTACCAACTTGATTACATCTTTTAATAAAATGTTTTTGAACAATTGGAACTTGTTCCATTGGTATTTCAACACCCATATCTCCACGAGCTACCATTATTCCATCAGATAATTCTAATATTTCTTCAAAATTATCTATACCTTCTTGGCTTTCTATTTTTGATATTATTTTTATGTGTTCTCCACCGTTTTTATTTAATAATTCTCTTATAGCTTCAACATCTGATGCTCTTCTTACAAATGATGCAGCTATGAAATCAAATCCTGCTTTTACTCCATTTGTTATATCTTCTATATCTTTTGGTGCTAATGCTGGTAAGTTTAATTTTAAACCTGGAACATTCATTGTTTTTCTGCTTCCTAATTTAGCTGTATTTAAAGCTTTACATTTTATGTCTTTTCCTTCTACTGAAACAACTTCAAATTCTATTGCTCCATCATCAACTAATATTTTAGCTCCTGGTTTTACATCTTTATATAAGTCTTTATATGTAACTGTTGTTTTTGTATTATTCCCAATTATATCATCATGTATAAATGTGAATTCTTGTCCTTCTTCTATTGTTACTTTTTCATCTCCACTTTCTAATTTTCCAGTTCTTATTTCTGGACC